>Ga0181570_10000478_pt1 | contig 37545 bp, 20 predicted proteins | sample 101ome_18_FD_148667 | JGI IMG/M metagenome (GOLD analysis project Ga0181570, IMG submission 148667) | Coastal salt marsh microbial communities from the Groves Creek Marsh, Skidaway Island, Georgia - 101406AT metaG (spades assembly) | ecosystem: Environmental > Aquatic > Marine > Intertidal zone...
CACGTGCACTCGTTCTCGTCATCTACGCCAAATATGAAGTACATGCCGAGGAGTACGAACAACGCGATCGTCATCGCGAGGCTCAAGAGGGAGAGTAAATCGGTACAAGCGCATCCAAAAAGACGATGCCAATCCATTGATTGAATTTCACGAGGCTGTCGCGTCATCATAAAAGGACTGAATGGTTCGACGTCGAACGAGGCGACCAAAATTGCATCGTCTTCGTCGTAAAACAGCGGACCCGCCCTTCTCGGTTGACGCATCACCCACGGATCGTCAAACATTTTCATGTATTCATCCACCTGAACGATGTCCGCGACTGTCGCGTCGCGACCTGTATCCTCGATCGTCTCGCTCCAGTCAAAATCGTCCACGCGGTTCGGACCGAGGTTGACGGTTACCACATCGCCGGCGGCGATCACGCCGGTGTCGACGCCGCGCTCGCGGTCATCGCTCACTGCGGGGACTGCTTCTCTGAAAACGCTCGAAAGAGGTTGCATCGAACTTGACGGTTCGTCTTCAATCTTCAAGTCTGCCGCGAACGCGAGCGACGACGCGCCGACGAAGACGAAGGCGACGACGACGAGCGAACGAGAAAAGTTTCTGCGCATCGTGCGTTGACCGAGCACGGTTGAGGTATGATTTTGCAATGCGTGCGTGCGGGCGCGCTCGAGTGTGAAGAATTTGAGACGAACGCGACGCAAAGCAAAGGTAAATTGTTACCATGGCGTCGTTTTGAGCGTCACTCTTCCATTTCGAAATCGATTCTCCGTGGTTGTAAACGCAATCTGTGAATGTAAATACACGCGTCTCTTGCGTTAGAGACACCGGTTGATCAATAAATGCATTACATCGAGCGTCGAGACGACGTGATAGGACAACAAGCTACGAATCGCACTTTCTTTACTCATCCGCCGCACCACCCTTCTTCGCCTTACGCGCGGCATCCCGAGCCGCACGCTTCGCCGCGAGCGCCGCCTTCTTTTCCTCTTTCTCCTTCACCTTTGCCGCCTCTCTAGCCGCCGCGTCCGCCTCTTCACTATTCTTCTCGCCTCCGTCCAGTCTCGGTCGAGCGTTCGGCGCTCGTGACCCCAACGGGAAATCCATCGGCAACAACGCCGCGCTCCCGCTTCCACCCCCCGACCACCCGCACATGGTTGAATCGCACACCATCCCCTCGCTCTTTATGCCACCCACTGTCGCCGTCTTCACCGTCGTGCCGTCCCGAAGCGTCGCGCCGACGCGCGCGACGACCAGTCTCTTACCAGTTTCAACATTCGGCGCATTCGTGACCACCGTAAACGTCGCCGTCGCGTCCCCGACACTCAGCGTGAGCCGCTTGAGTTTATCGTACCCCTCGACCGGTGCGCACTCGGTGATCTCGGCGCACACCAGGTTCGTCGTCGCGTCGTCGTCGGACATGACTATTACGATCGCTCGTTGAGACGGACGCAGAGTGAAGACTTTGTTTTTTGCAAATTCGCATTCGATTCGACACACACCCCGACGCGCGTCGCGAATCGCGACGCTCCGATAAGTAAAAACGCGCTCGCGGATAAAAACAGTAAAAGCAATCATCGTCATGCGGGCGAGAGAGACGAACATCGACGGGCGCGAAGGATAAACGCGAAGGACGAACGAAAAACAAATTCCAAGTTGTTGGATTACAACGAAATGGTTGAGCGAAGGTCTGGACGACGCGTGAGCGCGCATCTCGGTCGGATCCACGACGCGGATGACTTTGAGGAGAGCCGACCATGGACGTCGAGGAGATGCGAGACGTTTCACGCGTCTAACGGGGGGCTGTGGACGATAACGGCGGCGGGGACGAGCGGTTGGGAACGGGCTCCGTTGGAAGGGTGCTCTGCATCGGGAGTGGGTGAGGATGTCATCCGGGGCGAAGGGGAGATGAGAGGATGCGTGAGGGAGATGAAGGCGTGCGTGAGGGAGGTTTTGAGCGGTGGGGCGAACGCGGGGAAGGGGAAACGGTGGGAGCGAGCGCTGAAGTCTCTCGCATCGGCGACGTTGACACCGACGCTTGAAAATAGTCATCCGGATGAACCTTCTACGAGTAGTTTGGAGCGGAGATTGCGCGAAGCCAGGGAGCTCTTGAGCGTGTCGTTTCACCTGGACGAGCGCACCGTGAGTCGGGTCATAGACGAGAGCTTGGAGGAAAACTGTGGTCTGGTGAAGAAGTACTCGAACGCTGTGGCGGATATCGAGACGCAAATCATGGAGGATAGTCAAGACAAGGATGCGTTGAACTTTGTCTTACACGGTGCCGTTCGACAATTAAAATACCTCAAAGGACAGTCTGCCCATCCCAGAGCTGCTGTGAGATTGTCTGTAGGGACGCTGACGCACGCCCCAAAGGCAAAATCGGTCAACGCTGCACCTGCGCGGCGCAAGCGAAGTAACGGTTTCTTTTCGTGCTGTACCTCTGAAGCGGATGAAGCTGTGTATCAAGACGATGCGACTGATGTGCCATCGGAGAGTAGAATGTCGACGTCGCAAACCAACGAGCCTTTGGTTTGTCACGTGCGAATTTTACAAGAAGAGAAAGTTGTCGATTCTTTCTCTATCGATTCCCACACTGTCTCAAGCGAAGGAGTTATCTTCAACGCCGTTAGCCCACTCGTGTTTGTGCAGGAGGATGCGACGATCGAAATTACATTTCACGCGCGCTTCACATCCGGAGATTCTCCACAAAAGGCATTGGTAGAGACGCACAGCCGCATGCAGAAGGCAATTGGATTTCCTTGCGTCCAGATGTCACCCGGCGCCAAAATACCGCCAGAGGCTGAGGTTCGCGGTCAATATGTCATGCGTATATCTGATTTAGCGGAGACGACAAGGAAATCGGAACCTCATTCATTCAAGGTATCGGTCGTACGTCCAGATGCGAGCGACGCACCAAAGCAGCAGCTAGGTAGTGCGATGATTTACATTGACAAGTTTATTGAGACCTTTGATGGTGATCTGGGTAGTAAAGAGACTACGAATCGTGACGTCTTACGAGACGTTGCCGACATTCTTGGCGCGATTGATCGCACGCGCGACGAACGTGCGTTGAAGGCAATCCAAGAGCATGCGATGATCGAAGGAAATGGCGAAGCCATTGTCGCGTTGGCCGAGATGTACTTTCTTTGTTCAAAATGGCGTTTTGAAACCGATTTCATAGACCAGCTCAACTTAAGCGTCGAAAAGGTTGCCACAGCCGCAGCGGTGGGAAGGATTAGATCGCGCGAGAGAGTCCGTTTCGAAGAGCTCAGCGCTCTTGTCGCGAGGCAACTTGAGTACGAATTGTTCAATATCCTCCCAGGGGCCAAGTTTGCCGACGATGAACTCGTCGATCCTTTAGATATGGAAGAGGTTGCCAAAATCGTCCCTCAAGCTGTTTCGCTGTATGCGCTCGTTTCGGGTAAGATATCTGGAACACAGTTTATATTGAGGCTCAAGAAGATCGTGCGTCGTCGCGCACAAACTCGAAGTTCACAGCTATTGAGACGTGAATGCGCTACGCAAGGGCCGCCATCAGTCGAATCCGTCACTCGGATGATTGAAAAGACGACTAGACTTTTCAAACTTTCCGCGCCAATACTTCAGTCGTTTCCAGGCGAATCCGACGTTCTTTCAGAAGACGCTGTGGTGTGTAGTTCTTTCCTGGTGGATGCGTTGCGCGCTGTGTTTGATGCCCTCGCAGGCTTGGATCATCCACCTAGTTTTGACGCTGGGATGATTGCTCTTGATGACGCCCTTACTTCATACAGAAAGGCCCTGGGCATCCAAGGATTGAAATTTGCAATGCAAATTTTATCACCCAAGTTTGTTGATCGACTTTTCCAACCAGCACTAGACGAGACTCTAGCCATGGCACGAAGCAAGTTGACAAAGTGGCTGCGAGCAGAGCTGACGGTCGAGTCTGCCGAGCCAGTTCCGCTAGACCCAGCTTTGGGAGTCATGCATAGCGCATCTTGTGCTAACTTGTTCTGCATCCTGTACAATATTAACGAGTCTGCGAAAGATCGCATGCTTAACGGCAACCGGGCCGTTCTCAATGCCACTGCGCTCGGTCGTGTGAGTTATCAAATGTTGACTACGTATGTCGACAAACATGAGCAGTCATGTTTGAAGGCGATCAAGTACGCACGATCAGTGTTGATGCAACGCGCTCGCGGACAAACCATTCACTTTGTCAAGGCTAATGACGTCAAGCCACTGCTCACTCCTCAATTCTACACGCAGCTGAGCAACATACATCAGTGCGTGGTATCGATGCAACCTTTCATGGATGAGATGCCTCTACTATGGTGCTCTTCCAAGTTGGAGTTTGAGGATGCTTTACAGAGAGAACTCGATCCGGTGAAAGCCATGGACTCGCACGTGGTGGAATTTGTGGAATATGCCCACATCGATGAAGATGAGCACAGAGCATCGGACGACGACTTCCTTGGTAACAGGGTCATGCAGAATTTGCGCCGCGCTCGAGCGAATGTAATCGCTTCACTGACAGAGTTAATCGAAGAGCGCGTCGCAGCTTTTGTGCGCGTCGCCATTCTAGACTCTGACGTCAAGACACGAGAAGGCGCAATGACGTTGATCTTTGCCATGCTTGAGGCTGAATTCGGTTTGATGGATGCTCGACTTGCTCCTGGAGTGTTTCGCCTTGCCGTCACTTCGCTTCACAAAGGAGTGTGTGACGCAATCGAGCAGCTTATTTTGCATCGCAGCATGGAGGAAGGCGAGATGGGACCGAAAGAAGAAAACTGGAGAGGCTCACCTCAACTCAACGAATCGCAACACAGTTTCGCTGTCGAGTTAACCATGGCTGTGCACGAGTTTCTCTACTGCGACGGAGCGGGTGAACCAGAATCTGTAATGAGACAGGGTGAGGGGAGATTGCAGCGCTTGCTCAATCTTTGGTTCACTCCGACAGTGGAAGTCATTCGCGAGTTCTGGCAGTTGAAAGAGACGTTATGTCGCTCAATCGTAGTCGCAAAAGGGAAGCAGATGAGGATTCGCGCCGTCGGTGGCATTTCTGTCCAGGACATTTTGCGATTCTTGCGCCAGCGATCAAACATGGACGTTGGTGCGGCGCAATTATTCGATGAGCAGGGAGAGGCGATTATGAAATTGATTTTAAGAGCGTTGTTTGGCCAGCACTTCACTGAAGCGGATAACCTGGCGGGAGTTTGGGTTTGTCGCAACGATTCTGGTCTGATGGGTAGGTTTTTCATCACCGAGACACATTTGGCGTTTTCAACCTCTGGAATAAACATTGACCACCCACACGACAGCCAGACCTCGATCGTGGGGGAGATTCGACACATAGCAAACATGGTTCGTATTGACGCGGCGGACGGTACCCCCGCCATACGCATCGCGTTCGATGATCGAAGAACGTTCGTTTTCTCTAGTTTTTGTGGAGTACACGAGACGGCAAATCATCAAGCTCGGGAGAGGGACGCGGTTGTCTCTACCATTCGTATGAATCCAAGCTTCCTGAAACGTACTTTTCAGTCTCACGAAGTCAGCACCGTTCAAGCGGTGGATTACGATTCTGATTCTTCGGATGCAGAGCAGCACAAACAACTTGATCTGAAGAATCTTGAGATGGCAATGATTCCCACTTCGGAAAAGATCATTGCCTCTTGTGAGGGTGCATACGTCAACGGCATGAGTAGAATACCGAGCAAGCTCGTCGTCACGGAAGAGTCTTGCGTATTCATGCCACTGAAAGGAAGTGGTCGTCTGGTGCTGTTGACGGATTTGGAGCACGCTCGCCCCCAGTTGCAGAAATTCGGATGGAAGAACGCCGACATCGTCATTCCGGTTTTTCAGTCGCACGAGCCCGTGATTCGCATGACAAACATGCGTGTGGAAACCGCTTCGACGTTTTACGATGCGCTGAACGATGCGATTGACGCGCGCGTTTCGTTTAGGAATTAGAGACATGACATAGAAAGATACAAAGTACTAGCGTTCATCTCAAATATTTACGATTCATCCTGTTCAAGTGAGAGAACGATCAAATTGTCGCCGATGACGTGCTTGTAACGCTCCACCGCATCCGGTAGGATCGACTGAAGTGCCGCGAGGAGTTGCTGCGTTTGCTTCAACCACGCGATAGCCATGGACGTTCGCATCGACCGCTCGTGTCTCACCGCTCTGTTGAAACACGTCGACAGGAGCCATTGCGCCTCTACAGGAGGGTAGCCAGGGCTGACCGCGGCCGTCTCTTCAGCTTTTTCATACAGCGACAACAACGATTGATCGTTCGCCTTGTAAATCCGCGCGGCTAGCTGTATTCTTCGTCGGAGCACGCGCGCTATGGTTTGTGCATCGTTTGGGCACTGATTTAAAAGCGCGTTTAATGCTTCATCATACGCTTTGCCAACCACGTGGAGATCCGATGTGCGTAAGCATGAACCTCTATCAGCAATCATAATCAACGTGGAGATCGAACCAAAATCATGCGGTGATGATGACTTGGATGCAAAATTTGTAACTATAGTCTCTTGCGCGCCAACGTTACGTTCAGCGCACGCGATTTCATATTCGAGTACATTTGCCATGTGTTTCAAATCATTGTATCGTTCTTCCGCGGTGTTCTTGAGTATTGCGCGAAGTTGAGACATTGCGCCTTTGCAGCGCTTCATATTATCGGCGATGCGCAACGCCTTTGCTTCATGCTTTGATTTTGGGGACACGTCTACATCATCGTCACCACGTACGTCTTCGAGTGTAGAAAGAGATGTAATCGCAAGTACCAGCGCCACCGCTTGGCGAAAACCGTAATCTGAGGCCTTAATTCCATCCAGCGACGTCTTTAATTTGGACGTGACGAAAGCTGATACGAACATGAATTTGTAAGCCATTTCAGACGCCGATAGGTGATACGCATCGAGTCCTATGTTCCAGGAATAATCAGCCAGGTACTGTGCGTAAGATGTGTTTTCTAGCAAGACCTCTTGTTTCATGGCGCGCTTCATAAAAGAATTGAACATCTCGCACACGTGCGCCATCTTCTTTGACTCCAAGTTTCCTTGATGGGACGCTTTGAGGTGACGAAGAAAGCTGCAAAACACAAAGGTTTCTTGCTGACGCAGCTCATCGGTGCCAGCACCGTCGAGGATTGTATCATAGAGCTTTTGAAATGCATCGGCTGCCACCGCATGATGTTCGGTGGCGTCTAGTTCTCCAGCCACATAAAGCAGCGCGCTTGATTCTCCTTCTTTACCGAGCGATTCAATGATCTCACCCAACCCAGAGATATCACCTGTCGCTAATTTTAGTTTGGCGTGTAAAAGTCTTGTGGAAATATCCAGAGTTCCGTTGTTTGAAACAATTTCTGAAGTCAAACTTTGAAGCGACTCTTGAGCTCGTAGGACATCTCCACTTTCAAGATCACACATTATTTGAAGCCGGACTACAGATGATACAGCATCATGGGCCTTTTTCGACTTTCTATGCGCTGAGAGCGGCAGCGTCATGCCGAAAAGAATTCGTGCTATGCCGTATTTGTTCTGCATGTACATATCCGAAGCGGCGTTCCATATCACCGCATACGCTCGAGACTTCCCATCACGCGTCAGTCCAGTCTCGCGAAATAGAGCGCTATCAGTCAAGATAGCTTCCATGTTTCTAATTATCTCTCCACTGATAGCGTCATCCGCGGCAACCGCCGTTTCAAGCAGAGCCTCGAGGATATCGGTGACAAGTTCCTGGCGCTTGGAGATGGCAAATACGCTCGTGCGTCGCAAGAGATTGCCAATATTCTTAGCGACGATACTGGCGCCCGAATCCATCCTGGCGAGTTTGACACAGTATGACCTAAGATTGTCTAGAGTCGAACTTTCATCGCACAACAAGTCTTCGAGGACCGCGCACGCCTGCGAACTGTTTCCAATGCCAGAAAGTGCTTCGATGAGCATGGCGTTGATTGAAAACATCTCTGTGAGAGTGTGAAGATCTTTTGACAAAGTTTGGTCATTCGTAGTGCACGACTTCACATATAACTTGATCTCTTTCAACTTATGCAGAATTCGCAGAGCGCTGTCATACTCGCGCGCGAGAATATACGCTTTGGACAGTTGGTACAATATGCGAATGAAAAGACCGTCGCTACGCTTGAGAGATTTATTGGCATTCGAAAACGACAAGTCAAAAGCAAACTCTGCGTGATCGTCGACGTGCGCATCCGTCGACCATGAGTTGCGAATCACTTTAAAAAGATCGCCATACGAGTCGGCCAATGAATTGATGACGAACAAGAGTTGCTCATTAGTATTCGGCGACAGTTTCCCATGCGGCGATAAGTTTTCCGCAACGTTAACTTTCGCGCTCGCGAGACTCGTCATCAACATGATTTCATCTTCGCTAGTTTTTCCTCGAGTGCTTTGCGCGATGTAACGCTTGGCATCATCGAAGAAAGATTTTGCGCTTTGAGCGTCTCCAAGGAGAAAAGAGTTTACAGCTCGCTGCAAAGTGGCTTCAAATGTTAACACGAGTTCTTCGTCCGTGAGTTGCCCACCATTATTCAGAAATAAGTTCATGTAAGACTCCGCAACTCCGAATTGCTCTTCAGACGCCTTCAACTCTCCAGCTTCATGCATCAGACATGCGAGCTTTAAATGATTCGTAATCCCAACAGCCAGAATTGAATGCTCCCGAGCGCCACCAACCGCAAATCCAGAGATAAATCCCGACGTGTGATCGAAGAGATCGCAAGAGCAATAGCGGATATCCAACAGTGGTCCCCGAAACGCGTCATCGATGAGCTCATTCGTCACTTTTGTCTCGAGCGCAGTCTTGTCTATGGCGAAATTCCAAGCGACTCTCGAAACGTCCAACGCGAGTTGACTCGCGAGCAGCTCGTTATCGTTCCAATGCTGATACAAGTCGTTGCTGCAGCGCTGAAGGTCCTGTGCGACGCCGGCGATGTCTTGTGCGTCTGAAGTACGTTTCGCTCGCTCCGCTCGTTCCATAATTCGACAGAACTCGTTTTGAATTTCGTTGAGAACGCCGCTCGATGCTTCCTCGGCAAAGACGTCGCCGAGTACGCCACGGTTACCCTCGCCAATCAAGTCAATCGACGGTGTAACATCCAAGGGCATGTTTAATAACTCATTTTGTGTCTCAATCGTCTGTCGTACCGCACTCTCTTCCCCCACCACGTCGTCCTCACGCCTTTTCTTACCCTCCCGCTCACATTTTGCGCGCGCGTCTACATCTTGGACATGATACTCGGCATTCACGACGTCCGCACCAGCCACGACATCCACGGTCGGTGGCGACGTGGCACGCGGTGCGTCAGTTGCGGTTTTGCGTTTAAACGGAGACATGAATCTGGGCATGGTTACCCACGCGTCGCGGTGTGTTGCGCGGGGGGAGTTTTGACATTTGTCTTGGAGTACCGTACACGTTTTTTACAAATTTAGGTGAGACCAGCCATCGAACCCGCGAGGTTGAACGCCGGAAAGACGATGTTTGGAAATTTCTTCGATAACTGTGTGAATTCTTCGAAGGAAATGTTACCGTCACCGTCGGTGTCACACTGTCGCATGAGCCATTCCACTTTGCGTTCAACCTGCTTGTCGGTACTAAGATTTGTCGCACGAATAATCTTACGCATCTCAGACGCGTCGATGTAACCAGATCCGTCGAGATCGTATACCGAGAATGCGAACGAGATTTTGTTTTCTCGCGCTTCGCTTCCGACGTTCGACATGCCGACGATGAATTCTTTCACGTCAATCAAGCCCGTCCTATCGCTGTCAAACATTGAAAACAGACGTTCAACGAACGGTGTTCGATCCACGCGCAACATTCTAACAAACTCATTCACATCCACCCTACCGCTTCCATCCTTATCGCTCTCTAAAAACCTTTTGTAAATCTCCTTCAGTACCTCTGTGCTCAAACCTTGAGAACGTTGGAACGATTCCAAATCGTGCGCCGCCGAGTCTCCACCGACACCGCCTTGCGGCGCAGAAAACCCGACACCCGTCGAGTGGTTCATCCCTTGCCCGTATGACGGATCAGAGTGCGCGTACCCACCACTTCCACCCATCCCGTATCCACCACCTCCTGGCGGACCGCCGTAGCTCTCCTGGGAATAGCCTCCTCTGTTCAACTGCATATTCGGCGGTTGGCCATACTGTTGTTGCCCACCGCGCGCGCCGCCGCTCATCGCGGGTCCCCCGCGCGGAGTATAACCCCTTCTCGGCGGCGCCATCGGCGCCCCGGATAAGTGCTGCATGAGTTTGTAAAATTCCTCAAACGAAACCTGTCCATCTCCGTCCGTGTCCGCCATGAGAATCATCTCATCGATCTCGTCATCTGTGACTTTTTCACCCATGGATGAGAGCACGTGCGCGATCTCTGCCGCGCCGACGTAGCCGTTACGGTCGAGATCAAACTCTCGGAACGCCTGTCGGATCTCATCTTTAGAGAGACCGACGGTATCGGGCGCGGCGTACATGGCGACGGCGATGTCGCGCGCGTGGGTAGGTTTGACGCGCGTCGTTTGGGGGCGCGGCCAACGACTGAAAATTTTCAATTTTGACTTTGGTCCAAACGACGACTGGACTCTGTTGTGGTAGAATTTGGAATGTTTTACAAATAACCAAAACGACCACGCGATAGACTGAAGGAGGGCGAATGGGAAAGTGAATTTGATCTAGTACGTGTGTGAACAACTGAGTTACTCTGGTAATCTGCAAGAACAATCGGCGTTCCACAATTGGAGCGTCTCCGTCGAGTCGTCGTTGTCGTATCGAACCGTGTGTTCTCGGCGCGGGGCACTGTATTTGATAACTTTGCCCAGATACCAAGCGTCGTCGTCAGGCCAATAGACTTCGATCTTAGAGCCTCGCAATTTGCTGCGTTGATTGGCCAGATCGGCGCCTTGTTTTTTCTCGTGCACCGCCTTGAGGAGGGCGATTTCAAAACATTGCTCTGGTTTGCCTTCGTAGCAACTCTCGCAGTTTGAGCAAGGAGGAGGAGGCTCAAAAGCTTCAGTCGGTTTCTTCATTGTGAACTTCAACGTCGGTCTCTTTACCGATTCTGACGGTCTTTGCGGCGTCCATTCGGGTTCGACGCACTTGTCTGCGTCGTACACAGAGTCTCTCTCTGGTACTGGATGGCCTGGCATCGCTTTATCGACCGTTTTTGCAATCAATCTTCGCAATTGTTCGGCATCCTCGTACAGTTGACTGTCGGGCTCGTTGAAGTTTTGACAGTTGGAAAGCATGAGCTCGAGCGCGACGAGGAACATCCACAAGGAAGGGTAACCGCCCGAGTTGAAGCATCTCTGAATACTTCCCAAATCAATTGGATTTGATATTGCGCGGTAATACGCCGGAAACATCTTGCGAGTTGGTAATAACTCAAAAGGCTCGGCTAATTTGCGCCCATTCTTGTCCGCAAGATTTCTCATGGCGTGAAATAAGTCTTTGGCTAAGGTTCTCTCGTCATCACGCATGATTCTTTTGGATGTTGTCGCCACTGACGCTTGTTCGGGCTCTTCTTCAGAGTCTGACACGGCTTCCAGCGGATCCGCAAGCTCCCAAACCTCACCGCCGCGCGCATCCCGAACAGATGTCGGATGTTGACGTAAAAGTGCGCTCAGAGCTGCGAGAGGTCGCCTTTGATTTGCAAAATCAGTCATACCCTTCTCAACCATCATGTTGTAAAGTTCCCCGAGAGGGAGCGAGTTCCCTTTGACGCGAGCAAGAATGTATTTTGCACAAGCCACTGGTTCCTTTGGAACGCGCCTATCTCTCGGGGCACTTCTCTGAGATTTCCTCGGTCTGTATTTCTCCGACTCGTCTTCTTCGTCATTAAATCCTTCAGCTTGTCGTTTAGCCGCCTTTCCGGTCGCGATCTTTTTAACCAACTCTGTGATGCTTGGCTGGACGTACGTGTCTGGGAAAGGATATGCTTCATCGTCGATGACGTTGTCGCGAGGCGGTCTATCCCACGACGGCTCATCCGCACCATCATAAATCTCGATGGACGGAGGAACAGGATGTCCAGGAAATCGTTCCTCGACTGCCTTGTGAAACGCCTTGCGTAATATCTCTGAATCAACGTAGAGGATCGACGAGGGGTCGTTGAACCTCTTGCAGTTTGTGAACATGACCTCGACTGCAACCAGGAAGAACCATACATTCGGATATCCTCCCGATGCCCTTCGGAGTGTGCGCTCGATGGCTGCGCAATCGACAGGGGATTTGATAACCTTGTAATAAGCTGGCATATCCTGTCGAGTTGGAAGTTTTTCGAATGGATCACACAAGCGTCTGCCCTCTGATTCGACTGCACGGATTGCTTGGAGAATCTCAAAGCACTTCCGTCTTTCACTATTTTTTAGAGTGTTCTCCGGTTTGACGTGCACGTAAACGTCTAAAGCGCCCATAGTGAGTCGCATATTCGCCCCAGGTGCACCAATTGATCCAGTCGGTCTCGTTACACGTTTGACAGGTGCCTCTGGATCTGTGCCAAGCGGTGGGACTTCATTATCGAGCCACTTCATCCGTTGCATGAACAACATGACGTCCTCAGTCTGGTCGTCATCGTACCAAACGGTGTGTTCACCACTGGCAGAGTTGTAACTGGCGATTCTTCCAAGATAGAACAGCCCTTCAGTAGGCCAGAAAACGGCGACACGACGATCGACGACGTTATCACCGAGCTCGTCTCCGAGCTCAATAATCGCTTGTGACAGCGTCACGCCCGGCGTACCGTCTGGTAAGACGACGCGACAAGATGACTTCCATTTTTTCTGGGATCCGGCACCTGCGAGGCGCTCAAACTCGGCTGGACTGACGAGTGTATCCGTTTGTAAATCATGCACGCGCTCACCACGGCTTCGTCCCATCGTCTGCAGTACTCCCACGCGTTGCATGCAAATCATTCGCACTGGTTCAGGAACTTGATCGTGTCCTTCATAGTGCTTCAGCTCCTCTTCCGTCAGACCGGGAGAATCATCCATGTCACACAAGCCCTTCCTGACGGGGAATGCGCTGTAAAGCTTTTCTTCAGCTTCGCGGCGCGCTTCCTCCTCTTCAGCTTCCTTTTCGCGTCGCCGACGTTCCCGTTCAAGTTCAGCAGTGCGCACAGCTTTGTCAGCCGCCCTTTCAAACGTTGCAATCGACTTTTGCACGTAGTAATCCCAGGTTCGAAGGTTTTGAAGATCTTCAGTCGCGATTGTCGATTTGAGCTCGCGCTTTTCTTCACCCGCTTCCATCGATTCAGCCTCGGTTCGGCGTTCCTGGTGTGCCTCTAACGACTCCTGCACTTTCTCCTCTAGATAACCGAAAATGCTCGACCCATCAATGTCGTCGGGGCCCCATTCGCAGAGCACTGGACGATTCCGCTCCGTGTCTGTCATGTTTTTATTGTATTTATCATACTTGCCGGTGCAATGCATCCGACGGAGATGCGAGTGAGCCGCCAAGGGAACGGCTCTCTGAATGAAAACCGAGTCTGGAAGTTGATCATTCATGATTTGCTCGTTTGTAATTATGCCTGTACCGGCGAGCATGACCAGCTTGGTCCAGTGCGCCAACTCGTCCCATTTGACTGAATCTATCGGGTAATCTTCAACAGCATTTCTCAATTGGTAGAAGCGGAGAGCTAAAGACACTTCATCCTCGTCCTCGGGTTCTTTCGACGCTGCCATGTGAGAATTCGATACCGGTTCCTGTTTGATCTCTTCTTTCACCTCTTCGTCCAGAGCAACGACGGAAAGAGAAAGTTGAACCGAGACAGCTTCTTCATCCACTTTCTCAATCTCCACTTGTACTCCTTCCCGTTTGGTGGTAGAAACACTTTCGACTGTTTGATTCGCGGTCGGCTCTTTGAACTCAAAGTTCATGTTGATTTCGTCGGCAAAATTCTCTGGGCGGTTGATGCGGCCCATGGTGACGTAGAAGAGACCACAAGCAGAGCACAGCGAGCGGTTCTCATCCGGTCCGAATCGCATCATCTTCACATTTTCGGCGGCGATACCACAATTTGCGCATTTATCCAGCGTTGGGCCCTCCGCAAAGTTGATTTTATCGTGCTCGTAATGAGAGATTTTGATGTTGACGCCAAACTCCTTGCGCAATTCCTTCTTCTTTCTCTCCTCTTGCGGCAGATTCACACTCGGTAATCGCTCTACTTTTGGTTCTTCCGGTGCCCAGAGAGCAAGCGCGCGTTTGTTGATGTACGTTGGGAGGTACGGACGAAACCAGCTTGGATTCGGCGCGTTGATCAGTCTACCCAGCACCACAAGACATCGATTTCTCAAGTATTTTTCAAACGAACGCATTCTGCGTCGCTCCAGCTCTTGCAAAATGATGAGCGCCGCCGCACACGCCGTCGCGCATCCTTTCTCCGGCGTACGCACGTGCGATGTTCCCTCATTGACGTTATCATCCCCCCAAATTAAGTGATGCCACCCCTCCCCATCGGTCCACGCTGCATATGGTTCGTCGCCTGCGTATCCCTCAGAGAAGTAACATCTCGGAACCAGGCTGCCCGAAAACGACCGATCACTCTCGTCTGCCGTACCCAAACACAGCACGTCCCCGTCCACCTCAAAATTCGGATGCGTCTCTAGCACCGTCTCGATGTGCGTCCCTTTCCAAGCCACCAATCTCGACTCTTTCTTCAACTTTTCCACCCGAGAGCTCGTTCGCGCGGGGCCTCTCGGCTGCTTGGGTCCTCGGCCTCGACCACGGCCTCGACCTCGACCCCGACCCCGACCCCGACCCCCTTCGTTCCCAAGTCCAGCATCCGTCGCAAGTTTCGCCAACGCCAGGCGTTCCATGAGCGCTTTATTCCGCTCAATCTTCGCCAGACGTTCTCGTTCATATTCAGTCAACTCTTCCACCATCTTTCCAGTCGTCGTCCTTTACGCTCGAAATGGATTAAGCGATTGAGTGTTCGTCGTCGTTTCCTTGACTCACGCGTTCGTCCTTACACGCCGTTCTAGATGAGAACTTCCACCTTCCGCACCCTCGTCCTCCGTCGTTCCCCGACGCCCACGCGCGCGTGCGCCTTCCTTCCGTCGTACGACGTCGTCGTCCTTTCCAAGAAAATTCAAAAAAAATGACAAACAGCTCACGGTGAATGAATCAAATCAAACAAAAAAATAGTGAGCGAGGAATCGAAACGGCGCGGGACGCGTACGTATCGCGACGACCGCGAACGGTGACGCGCGGAACTCGGCGTCGGTAGTGGCGTTCGCGGCCGAGCGTCGACGACGAATGTCGCTTTCGGGGTTGTTCGGTCGTTCGTTGCGCAACCCTGAGAATTTTATGTGGAATGTGTATTTGGTTTTATAGGTGTTTCTTGGGTTTGATTACATTGGGATGGACATACGACGTGGGTGGCGGCGGCGACGACGACAGGTGACGACGACGACGACGACGACGGGTGACAGGTGACGCGTCATCTGTCACCCGTCACCCGTCGTCGTTTGAGTGCGTCGTTCAGACCATCAGTGGATGGGCGGGCGTGAGAGGAGGTTGGGATTGCTCACAATGGCCGAAACGGAAAATCGTCGGCACGTTGTAACCAATTCGTCTCGCGCCAGCGCGCGGCGGTGAGGTCGACATAGTGGACAGAGTACGCGTGGCGACTCTTTCCGCTCGTGTTAGCGCGACTGAAGTGGACGTTGGCGCCGTGGAGAAGAACGAGGGTGCCGGCGGGGACCTCGAGCGGATGCGCGGCATCGACGTCGTATCGAGGCGCTTCGCCGACGAATTCAATTGCGCGCGTTCCGCCTGGGAAGTCAACTTCCATGCGGCGTTGGACGTCGGGAGTACCGTCGATGGCGTACAGGCAACCGTTGTGCACGGTGCAATCCTCGAGGGCGAGCCAAATGCCGACGCACGTTGCTGGTTCAGTGTTGAGAAATGTGCTGTCTTGATGCGGTACCACTTCGCCGCCGATAGAAGGCTGTTTAAAGATGTACATCGACTGAACTGGAGTCGGATTTTCCATCCCTAGGCTTTTCAGTAGCGTTTTGACCTTTGCGGAACGACTAAAAGTCTGGAAAACCGGCTCCAAGTCGTGCAACGCATGCCCAATCTTGTTGATACTGAGCGCTTTTTCAACAGTCAACAGTCCACCCGCATCGAACGCCTTTTCCTCGAAGAAACAGCTCACATTGTTGGCCGACGCGAGAAAGTACTCATCCGTCGTACGTTTTTGATTCGTCGTGCTAAATATCGACGCCTTCTCGTAGTTGAAGTCCTCGACAATCTCTACAGCTCTTTTCTGCATCGCTGCGAGATCGTCTGCGGTCGCAAAGCCGGTGATTGCGAGATATCCGCGTTTTCTGTACTCCTCCACGTCAGAAGGGTCGAGCGCGCCCGAGGTTGACGCTGTGGTCCAACCCTCGGGCATGGCGCGCCGATCCTCGGCGTCGACTGTCATCTCGTGCTGACGAGGCGCGTTGTGACGGTTTTAATCCTGATTAAATTCGCCTAATGACTCAACGGATCAAGCTTGGATAATTATGTTGTTGCTAGTGGTATCATCAGATCACCTTAATTGTTCTACACATCCTTGGGTTCTTTCTTTACACGCGGGGCTCAAAGTTCTTTTTGAATGTTTGCGACACGAGGAGCGGAAATGCGATGGTTGCGTCGACGTAGCACTTCACCGGCTTGGCGTCCATGGTGATCTTACCCCAGGACACAGCCTCATCGGGTCGTGCGCCCGAGTCGCTCCCGTCAAACTCTTGCGCGGTGTTGATGAACACGGCGTAATCGGCGCCGTTTCTCATCAAGTTGCTGTTGCAAATGTGATGCTTCGCGACGCCACCGCCAAGAATAATGATACCCGTCTTCCTCGGTCTCTTCACCTTGATGGACTCGTCGTTCATCGCGCGGACGTCAGCGACGACGTCGATGATCAATCCCGGGTTCTTGTAAGAGTGAAAGTACAACATGTCGCCGATGGATCCATCCGTCAGCGCCGGGCAGTAGCAAGGAATGTCATTCTTAGCCGCCCAGTAAAAGATTGAATCCTCGTGGTTGATTTCCAGTCCGAGGCGCTTAATAACTTTTGAAGGCGTCCATTTGGTTCCTTGCTCGTTTTGCTCCTTGAGCATCGCGTCCAAGATTGGCATTATCCAATCTTCAAAATCGCAATAGTTGTCATTCGGTTGAATAAGGTTGCCGATTCTGTTCAACCCCTTCATTCGCAAATCCTTACCACGAAGCGCGAAATCACCCAGATACGTCGGTTTCATGCACTTGATGAAATCCTCTTCAACCCCTCCCGCGGTGGTGCACAACACATCTATCATTTTATTCTTGCACAGATACTTTATTGTTTCTCGCGTTCCGCTACTTGTCAGGTTGCTCGTCCACCCGAGGAAAATTTTCGTTCGCGTAGCCGCGCGAACCACCGGATCACGCTCATCCTCATCCGTATCTTCCGTGATCGCTTCATCGCTCAATCGCCACTTGAGCATCCGGTTCACTTCGTGCACCGCCTGGCCGTAGGACGTCGCTTGGTAGCCAGTGGTGAAGAGCGAGTTGAGCAACGCTTCGTGGTCGAGCGCGCCTTCGAAGTCGTAGCCGCGCACCGCGTGCGCGTCCTCAGGCATCTTGGCGGACTTCACCAGTACCGCCTCGGTCGCCATCGCCGGGGTGTCGGTCGACATCTCGCGCGGTTTTTACGACGGATACGATGTAAAAGCGCGCGTTCGTTTGTGCCGCTGGCGGCGGCTCTGCCTATCGTTTTCTTTAGCTGGCTTTACACTCGCTGTTACAATGTACAATCTACTGCGCGAGGTATGCGCGTGCGCGTGCTTGCGCACACCTAGTGGCTTCTATGGTCTATATGGCTATGGTTTTTCTACGTCTATTCACAGTCTTGATCGCGGCGCGGCGCCGTTTGTCGCCCGAATGTACCCGCTGGTGGCGTCGTCCAAATCCAAACCGTATTTGATTCGCGCGAGAGAGGATAGCTCCTCGCTATCGAGCGTGCGAGAAAGCGCCTCGAAAACCGTTAGCTCCTTGGCGCTTGAATTTCCGTCGCGCACGGCGACACCGTGATCGTTCAAGTGGAAACCTGCGTCGTTTGCCTGATTGAGGAGCGCGCTTACGAGACTTCGATCGGCGTTTGGCGTCTCTGGTCGAAGCACAACGCTCGGCAAACCGCGCGCGATGGCGTCTCTCAGCGCGGCGTCGTTACTCAACGCGTCGCCGTATCGCACTCCAGAACCCTTGAAGACGGTCATCACGTCGTATTCGATTAATTTAAGCGCCAAATTTAAATGACTCGAGCCCAGCGTCGTAAACGCCCACGGTTCACCGCTCCACGCCGACGCGTCGCACGGCGGCAACACGGTCGAGTTCGCCCGCGTCATCGCCACCCACCGTCGAAAAGCATCCCCGCACAGCATTTCTTCCGCTCGTTCGCGGACCACGACCGGGACATCGTGCGTCGTGTCGAAACCAGACTCGCATATCGAAATCGCAATCCCATGCGCGTGTTCGAGCGACACGCCCGTCGCCGCTCGGTTCGTCCCATCCGGTATCGTCAGTCTCGGTCGCACGCGCGCGAGTGATGGCTCTCGCCATTTCTCGAGCAGCGCATTAAGACGATCGACGCGATCCTCCTCATCGTCCTCCGCCTCTTCGTCGTCCATCCTCACTGTGGCGTTTGACAGTTACAAACAACCCTCTTGATGATTTGCGTTTTGAATGTTTGAGTAATACATAATGCTACGAGCCGCGGGCTAAATCTAGAGAACGTCGCCGTCGTCATCGAAGTCAACCCCAAATCTTTTTCGTCATCTCTTCCGGGTTGGGTTCCTTTCGGTACGTGGCGACGAGGTTGTACTTTTCCTCTTCACGTAAGCCGGTTCTTTTGTAGAGCTCCCACTCGTTTTCGTAGTACGCGAAGCGCACGGCGCCGTAAATCGGATGAAAGTACGGCTTGCGGTAGAGCAAGCGAAAGTGATAACACTCTTTCCACGCCGCGACGGCTTCCATGCGTTCTTTTCTACCTCGAATGGACATGACGTCGCCCGCGGATTGAATGTCATCCAGACGCGGATTTATCATGACCATCGGCTTGTCGCCAACAACCTCCTCCATCTCGGCAATGTACGGCAAAATCGAATACCCAACGATGTTTTGCGGTTGTACCAAAATGTAAACATCCGCACCTTGACCAGATTCTGCGTCGATGGCGCCGTTAGGATCGATCGAATCCGCGACGTCGTCTTCCCAATCCATCATCGAAAGTAGTTTGGACACCCCGCTCAGCGACAGCGGCAACGCCTGAAACACCCCCTGACCCATACTCTTCTGCACACACACCTTGACCCGTTTACCATCTCTTGCCAACGACGTCGCGACGTGTCTCACGAGCTCCAAAACGCTCCCGACGCGGTACACATCCCCCGCGACGTTCAACTCAGGCCACTCCGTTTTGACCTTTACGCGTCGCTCGCCCGCCGTCACCGCCGCGACGATCGACTTGGCGCAGTCATCGTAAAACCACATCCGGGTCTCCCTCGCGTGTGGGGTGTTATTTAACAGCGTCGGGATGTTCACCCCCGCGTTCGCCGCCGTTCGCGTCGCGTGCCGCGCCGTTCGTTTCTGTTGCTGATGATGTCGTCTTTGAAGCTGCTGAGAACGATGACCACGACGACTCGGTTTGTCCACCGCGATACGCATCGACGCGTACGACCGCATGGCGACGAAGAAGAACTACTATCACGAAGACGGCGACGACGCTCCCTTTGACCGTCGCTCGTCGCGCGGCGCTCACTAACGTCAACAAGCGAATTCGCGTTCGTTGGTTATCAGCCTTCCATTACTGCTTGTACATACAGAAGTCAAAGAACAAAGACCGAGCTAGGTCCACAGGATCCAGCGTCGACACCACACGTCGACTCGCGGCGCGGATTCACGCGCGAGGACACGCGCGCGAGACGACGACGATCACGACGACGATAATCTCCGTCCATCGTTTCGTTGGATTTCTGCGTCATCGCGGCAGATTGACGAGGAGGGTTCGCGATACACGACACAAGAGTGCGCAAAGAGGCAGGCACTGGTTGGATCGGCTAGGGACGACAAGATGAGCGACGAGCACGCCGCGATGGACGCGCCGACGACGCTGAAGGAGGAGGAGACAACGAGTGTGACGACGGATACCTCTTCGGTGGATGCGTCCGGGAGCGCAACGGTGAAGGAGACGGTGAAGGGGACGACGGATGCCGAGGCTGAGGGCGAGGTGTTTGGCGACGCGTTGGAGAAACACGAAGAAGAAGAAGAGGAGAAAGAGGAGGTGGAAGAGGAGGTGGAAGAGATTGTTATCGACGGTCCTCCGACGATGCAGAGGTCGGGTGAGCTGACGAAAGAGCTTCAGGAGGAGGTCGGGACGGATGAGTACGACGAAGGGGTGGAAGAAGAGCTCACGCAAGAGGAAGCTTTGCGGCAAGCTACGGAACTCATCAAGTCCATCGCGTCTGGGAAGGAACCTCTGGACGCGCCGAGGCTGGGAAGTTTGCTTTGGGTATTGAGCAACGCACTTTTGGAGGAATTGACGGATAGGGATGATTTGAGAGTGCCGGGTAACTCGCTCGAGTCGTTTCCGGTGGAGTTGGTGAAGCAAATAATGGACAACATCGAGACGCTCACAACGACGCTCACGTTTGATCCAGAGGATGCCGTCACGCAACGAAGCGGGGCTAAGATCCCAGCCATCGGTTCGCATCGCGTCGCTGCGTCGGAGATTTTGGCTGTGTTGCTGCAAATCGGTTGCCAAGAGATTGACGAACGCATCGCCAAGCTCAAGCTGCCCAACGACGGTCAGTTCGTGCTCGTGTCGTTGGTTCGCATGTTCTTTAAGTATTCCTGGAGCTCGGCGTTCCACGCGACGGTCATTCGTCTCGTGTTGGCGGCTTTGGTGAGTCCGCACGAGCCACTCTGGGCGCCGATGTTTGAAGGTGGAGAGGAAAGCCTTCAAGGCATGTTGGCCGCGAGCATTGATCGCGCTCTCGCAACCAAACCAATTTCCACTCGCGACGGCAACGTGGGAAGCGTCATCATCTTGGCGAACGCCCTGTGTGAGCTCGAAGCGTGCGATGACACAGAACGTGCCAGCGTTAGAACGACGTTACAAGAGGATGCGAGGTGGCGCTCGACGGTGGAAGGGGAGCAAAATAGTTTGCACAAGCTGAACGAAGAGCATGCTGGAGGATTGTGCGGTCCCAAGCCATCCAAGTCCCCGGCGTTCATGGACTCTGCGATGGGTTCGAATGTCATTAGTAGCCAGGAGCTGCTACGAATGTTACAACACATTTCGTTGGGTCAGTAGACACATATATACACCTAAGAGAGTTGTAGTACATTACTAGAGACCAGATGATTTCAAACACCTCGCGATCAACGCACGTAAAGAGGACTGCGCTTGCGCGTGGTGGCATTTTGAAACACGGGTGAGGTGACGTAATCCGCCGACTCTTCCCGTTGGCGCTTTCTCTTTGGTGGTGTCGACATTTCAATCTGTCTGGAGGCGTCGCACTCCTCACTTTCATCGCAACGTCGCCTGAAACTTCCAGTTGGCGGCGTCTTGCGCAATGGTTGCTCTTCAAAGCTCCACAGTCGCTTTGGACGCATGGCTGTCGCCCTCTTGACGTTCTGCGCCGGATCCTTGCTCGGTGTCGGGGAGAAGAACGACACTAAAGATGAGTACAACGTGTTCGCCACGGGTGTCATCGCTACTCGCGCTGGAGTCGGAGGAGGCTCGTACCGCGTTCTCTTTCGCGACGGCGTCGCCACGGGCTGAGATTGCGCTGGAGCCGACGGGAAATTGATCTCTCGCAAATCTGACACGCGCTGCAAGTACGCCTCTATGTTGTCGATACTCAGTCCACCCTCGCGAATGCACTCGACGGATGCGTTCATGTCATTAGCTGCGCGAATGAATGGTGACTGGAGCGCCAGGATGGCGAGCGAACAACGCATGAGCGTCTCTCGCGGCTCTCGATCCGAGTCGACGAATATCAAATCCCAGACCCGCATGACCACCGGTGGCGTCGCGCATCCAATCAGTGCGCACATCAACCATCTCGCAGTAAAATACTTGACCGCCAAACCCATCGATTCCAGCTTGCCGTGCGCCTCGCTCGACACGTGTGAAAATCTGAAATCGAGCTCGTCCAAATCTGCTCGCAGCGATTTCAATCCGCTCGCGTAATACCCGCTATACATGTCTTCAATGACGCAGCAAAGTATCCAATACGCGCTCTCTTCGTCGCCATCGTACACGCACAGCAGAAACCCAGCCAAATAATTCATCCCTTGTACGTACCCGCCCAATGGTCCGTCTTTCAAGCGCGTCGTCGTCGCTCGCAAAACATTTCTCAGCGGACCGAAATACACGCCCTCGTGTTCCGCGAAGCATTTGTGCTCGGGAAACGTCCTCGGCAAATCCATATCAATCTGCTCAAAGTGCGACTTGAACGCGTCCATGTCCGCGTTTGCGTTCGCGTCAGCCAGCATTTCCGCGTACGACGACCCCTCTGCCGCCTCGCGCTTCTTCACGTTCGCCCCTGACCACTCGAGCCAGCACGCCCGCCGATCATCCATCTCTCCGACGCCGTTCGCCCGTGTGAACGCCCGCACGAAATCCCCTCGTTCGAGCACGCTCGAGAGCATTCTTGTGCGTCTAAACGCGCGCCATTTTCGGTTCAATCGTGCGTTCGACTTCGCGAGCGCGTCGTCGGTTCGTTCAGCTGGGAAGCCCAATCGCCACGACGAATCATCTTCTTCGTCCTCCTTTGCCGACGACGCATCGGAAGACGACGGCGACGCGCGGGCGAGGACGAGGTCACGCGCATGCGCGCGCGATGTTTTCTCGACTTTGTGTGTCGCAGTCATGACGTCGGCGTCAAAAATGACGACGACGACGACAACGACAACGACGACGAGCGAGTGAATGAATAAATTGAACGAGGGGAACAAGAAGAAAAGCGCTGAATTGGAGAAATAAAATTACACTTGCCGACTAACAGTGAAATCCATAACTTGCACCATAAGTCGCATTCGACGAGCCACGCTATTGCTAGTCTACTTTGCGAACGCCCGATCGGCGGACGCGGCCGCGGTGGATGTCTCCTTTCCATACTTTGACCTCTGTTCCGTGAAGGATGCCCAAGTATCCGGCCCTCGGAGCAAGAGAGAGTTGGAGACGACGGCTACAGATGAAACAGCCATCATCGCGCCCGCCGCCGATGGATTGAGCGTAAACCCGTACTCGGGTAATAAGACGCCAGCGGCGAGTGGAATGCCCACGGCGTTATACGCGAGCGCCCAACCGAGATTTTGACGGATTTTACTCAGTGCGTTTTTGCCTAGTGCGATGGAATCGGCAACTTGCGAGAGGGTGTCGTTGAGGAGGATGACGCCGGCGGCGTTGCCGGTGGCTTCCATGCCGCGAGACATGGCGACGCCGACGTCGGCGGTGACGAGCGCTGGGGCGTCGTTAATCCCATCGCCCACCATGGCAACCTTGAGACCCTTAGCCCGGAGACGTTCGATTTGCGCCGCTTTTTCGTTGGGAAGCATACCACCCAAGGTAATGCTGTCGTCGTTCAATCCGAGTTCAGCCGCCACGGCATTCACCACGGCTTGGCGATCGCCGGAGAGAATGTGCACACCGACGCCAGCTGATTTGAGACGCTCAATGGTTTCCACCGCGTCTTGACGAATCTCATCCGTCACGCTGAGAATACCGATGACACCCTGGCCTTCGATACCGACGGCGACGAGAGAGCACGTCTCACCAGCGGCTTTGGCGTCGGTGAAAGCGTCGCTCGCAACGCCGACGCCTTGCATCTTGGCGTCCACCCAAGACGGCGCGCCGACAAAGACGCGCTCGTCATTCACCTTGGCGACAACCCCACGCCCGGGTTCCGTCTCAGACGCCATGGCGCGAGGGATGGGTGAGAGATTTTCGCCACTTTCGAAGCGCAGAGCGGCGGCTCGGGAGACAGCCTTTGCGAGCGGATGCGTGGTGGTTGCCTCCACCGCCGCCGCGACACGCAACACTTCCCATGGGTCCCTGCCTTGAGCCGCATACACATCCTTGAGTTCCGGCTTACCTCGTGTGATGGTGCCAGTCTTATCCAACACGACCGCATCAACGCCCGCAATCGTTTCGAGCACGTCGCCTCCGCGCAGTAGCACCCCATTTCTCGCGCCGAGCGATGTCGCCACGAGAACCGCCGTGGGCGTGGCCAATCCCAACGCGCACGGACACGCGACGACGAGGACATCCGTCGCCAATTTCAACGGGCCCATCCATGGCGCCGCACCAAAGGATCCCGCCTCCATAAGCGCTCCTGGGAACATGGCGTCACCCGCCAGCGTCCAGAATCCAAACGTCGCCGCGCTGATGCCCATCACGCCGAAAACAAATGGACCAGCGATGGCGTCCGCAAGTCTTTGCACCGGCGCGGCACGGCCCTGCGCCTCCTCGATCGTCTTTGTGATGCCGGCAACGATAGATGTGTCCCCACCGCTCGAAGCCTTGATGGTGAGTGGGCCCTCGAACACGCCCGTTCCCGCGCTCACCTTGCTTTCGCGCGTTTTGTACACGAGTACTGGCTCACCCGTGAGCGTGGCTTCGTCCACGCCCGCATTCCCAGCCACCACAACACCATCCACCGGAATGATTTCCCCGGGGTTCACTAGCACAAGATCACCCGGTTTGACTGCCGCGCGATCTACGCTAAGGATCACAGAGTGATCGGCGGGATCTTCGTCCTCAGCGCTCTCGCGATCCGGAACGACGAGTCGCGCGTCCAAGGGTAAGAGTGAGCTCAACGAACGCAAATCAGCGCTCGCACGAGCGCGAGCGCGACCCTCCAGGGCGCGACCGAGCAAAATGAACGCCATAAGTAACACTGGTTCTTCGAAAAAGTCATTCGTCCACTGACCGTACTCATTCAGTTGCGGATTGAGCGCTCCGGCGGTGGATAAGCCAAATGCAGCGAGCGAACCAACGCCGACCAACGAGTTCATGTTGGGCGCGCCGTTCACCAGGGCGCGAGCGCCTTCGGTGAGAATCCTACGCCCCGGTCCAAGTAACGCGCCCATTGCGAGCGAAGCACCAATCCAAGGCTGCGCGAGTGTGTTCAAGAGCTCCGTGTGTGCGTACTCGTGTAAACCGAGCGCGTGCAAATGGTGCGTCAAATGCGTCCCCAAACACGCCACCGTCAATCCCCAAGCCTTATAAAGGTCCCATTTCGTCTTCTCCATCTCTTCATCCCTCCTCGCGTTCGCTTCTCGCGCCGCTTCCTCCGCCGCTCGTCCCAACTGTCGACGTTTCATCGTGAACCCCTTTTTACCAATCTCCTCCACCGCCGACGCGATCAGCGCCTCAACCTCACCGCTCCCATCCATCGCTTTGAACCTCACCGCCGCCGTCTCCGTCACTAAATTCACCGCCGCCTGTTCCACGTCTTCCCTCGCGTCGAGCGTCTTTTGCACGGCTGCGCTGCATCCGCCGCAACGCATCCCTTCCACTGTGAACAAAACCGTCCGTCCATCCTCCTCCTTTACCGGTTTCACCGTCGGTTTCGCCGTTCGCGTCGACGCATCCTCGCCATCCAACATCGTCACCGACGACGTCGTCGATGTCGTCGACGACGATGCGCGCGTCATCGTCGTCGTCGTTGATCGTCGTGCGCTACATCGCATCAACGCACCGTGCTGACGGTGATTTTGTTGTTGATGATTATATGAACGAACTCGCGACACGACGGCGCGACACGTCGCCGCGTTTGACGACGACGACGACGCCCCGGTGGTCCATCTCGTCTTGGACGCGGCGATCGCGCGCGCGCCGCGCGTCGCGACGATACGCATCCTCTTTGCGTTCGCGACGCGTGCAAGTGTGTGGGGTTGTGTGGAGTGATATCTATTCAGTATTGCGTATTTTCACAACCACTTTGTTTCTAATTTTGATGACACCGACGACGACGTGGATTGAAACGCGCGCGCGCACGGTGTGTGTAATAAATAATGGGTCGCTCTGCGTTGCTCTCTGTAGCATCGCGTCGCGTTTCGGTTTGAAGGCGCGACGATTATCCCAGAATGATCCAGTTCTTTCCTCGCGCGTTTACTATTACCCGCTCTTTTCACTCTCTTCTCGGTCTCTGAAATACTTTTCACCCGCGCCAATCACCTGATCCGCAACCATCCACGTGATGGCTTGACCTGGGGGGATGCGCATGAGACGCGGCAATAGACCCTTCCACATGGCCATGATGCCCTCCTCCTTTGGAATCAAGTAGAGGGCGTGCAATGCAGATTTGTACTTGATGACGCCCGTCTTGCTCTGCGCCATGAGACGCGTCTTCATAACGTCAAAGGGACCGGTCGCCACAGGACCGATGGTGGCGGCAAGACCGCCGGAGACCATCGATTGCATGGGGTGAAGCACGGTGCCGTCACCGTCGTGTTTGCCCCAGAGCAGAGAGTCGACGTGCGCCTTGGCAGTGAAGAGACACATTTGGTTGGTACCGTTGCGTGCGATGGTCGGACCGGCGCCGTTCCACAGGGCGAAGAACCCCTCCTCTCTGATGATGGTTCTCGCGCAGTGAAGTGTACCCTTGTACTTCAAATCCTTCACAGACAAACCCTTTTGTTGTTGCAGACGAATCTTCACAACTTCAAACGGGGTGACAATGGCGAGCGCTTCAACCACTCCCGCCCCGAATCCAGCCGCCATTCTACGCGAAGTCGTCAAGTTACCCTCCTCGTCGCGCAACGCCGCCTGAAATGTTGCATTTGTCCCCATGCGCAGCATGTACTTGAAGCACAAGTGCGTTGCGAACGCGTTAAGTCCCTTCCAAAGCGCGCCCAAACCTTCCTCGGCGTGGATCTTTCTAAAGCAGTCCGCGACGCCTCGGTACTGACCCGTCTTATCGAGCTGCAATCGTGTCTTCACGACATCCACGGGTTGCAGACAACACGCCTATAATCGCGATTCGCAACGACGTTCAAAGCCACGCGCGTTCGTCAGTCTCAATCCAAAGCTTGCAAAGTTCAAGTTTCAAACGCGCTTCGCCTCGCAGCCCCCCTCGTCTCTTTCTCTCTCTTTGCGTCTCTCGTCACCCTCCGCGATTGCCATTTAGCGGCATCGATCCGCGACTCGATCCAACATTCACGCATCGCTCTCCAAGTTCACCATACCTCGATGATCCCCCCGAACGATCCCGAAACGCCCTTGATGATCGGCATCATCCCGGCGGCGGTCCAGGTCGCGCCTTCGTTCGCTGCCGCCGCCGCCATCGTCGTCGTCGATCCCCATCGCGAGAACGCGCCATCGTACGCGTTCTGCGGGGGTAAACCATTCGGTCGATTTCGTCGTCGCGCGTCCTCGCGCGGGTGCGTCGTCGGCATGGTCGACGCGTCGCTCGACACTGCCGCCAGGCAACGCGGTGACCCATCGTGTTTTCGGGGATGTTCGGACATGTGGATACGTGTTTACGTATTGTGTACGCATTTCGTTCATACATGATTCTTTGAAAATTCACGTTCGATGTTAACTTTTGTTAGTCACACAGTGTCATAAATTACATAAATATGTGATGTTCGAAAATTTTTGGTTTTTATCGACGAACACGGCAATGAAAACATTTCAAAAACCGACGACAGACGCCGGTTCGTTCGTTCGTACGTCGACGAACGCGGTCACACCCGACCGACGGTTGCGATGCGAACCGAATCGGCGAGCGCCACGGCGACGGCGACGACGTCGAGAGGGATGGGCGGAAGTAGCGGCGTGGATTTGCCGAGCATCCTTCGGGCGTTGAAACAGACGCAGAGTGGTGGCGCGGAAAGAGACGGTGAAGCGTTCGCGACGCGGTTGAGGGAGGCGTTGCCGGCGCTGATGGAGAATTATTTCAATCCAATCAATGGTGCGTGATGCGATGCGCGCCGCGGGGGAGGGGCATGGCGAGTCGAACGAGGATGACGACGAAGAGAAAGTTGTTGAAAGACTAAGATGTTCCCGCGAGCGACCGCGCGCGCGGATGACTTTACTGACCGTATGCGTCTGTCACACTTTATTCGTTCGATTTGAGCAGTGTCTGTGCGAGAGATGGAAGTGAAGAATGTTCTAGGTTTATTAAAGATTACGATCAGGCGGTACCCGTCGGTTTTTGAGAGTGGCGGTGGGGCTTCTGCGGTTCGCGTGTTTGCGCACGTCTTTGTGCTCACTGCGGTGTCGAACATGAGGTGCGTTCATCGAGAGATCGAGAATTTTCGACGACGAGACTGACGATGGGTTGTTTTTTCTTTTTCGCGCGCGCAGTGCGTCGTTTCACGAACTCGTGCACTCCGTTTTGAGTGGGTTGATGTCGGTTGCGTCGGTTCGCGACAGACAAGGCATGCACGAGCTATGTAAGGGCTGCGTCGAGTTGGTGGGGGATTCGAAAAAGGTTCTCGAGCTGTTTCCAGGGCGAAGGTACGATGGTATTGAGCGAGAATACGATGCCGATTTGGACGAAGCCATCTCGCTGAATCGAGAGCCCATCGTTTTGTGCTGCTTCAACGCCGCCCTCGCGCACGTCAAGCAGAGTGAAGACAAGGAAGCGACTCGCGCCGGCGCGACTGATGGACCGATGGATGTGGATATGAGTACCGGTTTGATGATTGAAGTGCAGAGTTTGGATTGCGCGATCAATATTACCAATGCTGCGTGTAAACTATTAGATAGCGCTTTGGGGACCAATCCGCAAAACGTGGCACCGCTCACGACGAGCGAACTGTTGTTTGCGTTGGCCCATTTGCTGATGATTGGCGTTCGAGATGTGCAGTACTCTGCCGCAGCTCTACTGGTGAAGATAATTCAGGACATTCCTATCGTCCTGGTTCCGTGCGACAGCATATTAGCGGCGATAGCGAGCGTATTGACGTGCCGACCACTCAGAAAAGATGACGAAGTCGTTCTTCAGTTGGTGTATGAGCTCAAAGAGCTCGCAGGCGACGAGGTTCTTCAGAAGCACGCCAACGTTTTGACCACGGCAATCCTTAGTGCCATAGATTCTGCTCGAGACGATACAATCCGAGGAGTGTTGTTCGACGTGCTGCGCATGTTTTTGATCTTGAGGCCGTCGCTCGCAATTCAAGCAGTGACACTTCTGCCGCACACTGTCGCTAGTTGTGGTTCTGATGCTTTGATCGAGTGTCTTTCCTTGGCCTTTTCTAACTTGCAAGAACAGGAGATGATTGAAGCGACGGAGAACGAGAAGCGTTCTCGGTTGAATGAGGGTGAAGGTGACGAACAACCCACAGTCACTTACGACCACGAGGCGCGCGCAGAGTGGATAGAAAGTTGCGTCATGTCAACTTTAGAATTTTTAGGAGGCCCCGAATCAACTTCAGCACAGCACGCAGGTGGTCAACTGCAGCGCACTGACTCCATGGATTTAGAAGACTCTGTGCGAATCAAGGCTCCGAGTGAATATCAGCGAGTGTTATCAATCTCGGTCATTGCGCGCTCCGTCGCGGCGTCAAACGGAACTCCCAGAATGCGCAGCATCGCGGCGCAATCCATTTCAGTATGGCTTAGATGGATTCGAAAGTACAACGGTGATGCGTCGAACGCTCCAAACACGCGCATGTATGCACTATTAGCAGAAGCCGCAAACTCACTCGTGAACGCAAAGGGACCGCTGGATGACCCAAAGATGCCTCCTTTGCTGAGCACGGAGGACATTCCGGTGGATATTTTAACTTGGCCATGGGGATCAGTCGCACGGGGCGATCCGAGCGAGTCGCAGACGGAAGAGTCGATCAAAGGCGACCGAAGCGCAAAATTAGCAGCGCTCAAACTGGCGGTATCACTGGCCTCTTTGGAGCAGCCTGGCAGGCAGGCGAGTTCAGAGGCGGCTCGCCGCGTCTTGACCAAGGCTTTTATGGATTCTAACGCGGGTATCCGCTCCGCTGCAGCCATTGCCGTACCATTTGTCCACGTGCTCGCTTCAACGCCGCCATCCGGTCTAGGCGCTTTGAATGCCTTGAGTGCGTTACAGAACGCCAAGGAAATATCAGTTCGTAATGCTTTCGCGACTGCTCTCGGTGGCCTCGCGGCCGCCGGCGTTTTACACGGCATCCAGAAAGCAGCCGGTAACTCTGTCATCCGCGAAGCCGCACGCTTGCACGGTAATGCGGCAGTCACCGCCGCCTGTGAGATGTGCTGTTACGATATGTCTAAGAGCGAGGCAAAGGAGGCTACACAGATTTTAGCTGATTCGATGAAGAAATTTCATGAAGAAGTGTTGCGCGAAGTTCTGAAGGCCGTGCACGCCGGTGACGATGGTGAAATGGCTTCTGGTTTACCAAAGACTCCGAACAGAAAACGTCGAATGACGCTTGGGACGCCGAATCCAAAATCTAACAGATCTGATGCGAGCAAATCTTCGCTCAATGCGGCGTTAACACTGCGAGACTTGAACAGCAAACGACAATTGGAAGACGTTATTCTGACGAAGGAGGATTCAGATGGACTGGTTGCCGCGAGCGGTTTGCGCTCACTTCGATACGCATTCGAAGTTTTCAGCGCTGCAGATGATTTCACCGAAGGATTTGAGACTCTTCGCGGTGCGGAAAGTCTGGTGCGCACAGCATTGACCATGGCACAGCATCCTTCACGGCATGTGCGTGAAGCGCTATGCGAAGCAGCGCCGGCGATGGTTTCAGATGAAATTTTGCTGGAAATTTCTCCCAAGACTGATCAGCGTCCAGAAGATAGAAGGCGCAGTAGTAGCGTCGCCACGCAACATCACGAGGCAATCAAGAATGCGCAGTACACCTCCGGTTTGAGTTTCCTCCGGGAACTGAAAGGAAGTATCAATAATGCGTCCGACTCGTTTATCAAGGAGTCATCGCTGCGAACTTTTGCCGCCGTGGCGGAGACTCTCACCATCCCTGGTGCGACGGCAGCCGCGGTCATGGTTTACTTTAGCAACATCATCGACACAGATCTTACTGCGCAGAACACGGCGATATACTTGTTACGTCGTTTAGCAAAGAAGAGGAGTGTGCGCACTCGAGAGCTTATCTTGGGCATGCCAGACGTTGCTTCGCAGATTGGAGCCAAGCTTCCTCTGCATCAGTATGCGATCGCCACTCTAGCTGACCTCGCTCGAATGTCACCGCGACAGTTGATGGAAGAGATACTGCCGTTATCGATGATGCTTCTCATTCGAGAAGCGGTCAACGGAGGTTCGAGTGGTAAAGAAAATTTATCGACTTTGCAAGCGTACGCCGAGCTTTTCAACAAGGATCTGCATCAACTTGTCGCTGATTACAGCTACGAAGCCATCGCAGAGCTGATTCACCCGAGATCATCCAAACCAGTCGTGAATGGAGAGGATGTGAAAAAGTTCTTAACCAAGTATAGCAAGACGGACTTGTTCACGTTGATTTCGAGCTCAAAGTTCTTCATCATGAGGTCTCTGATCACACGAGCAGCGGCGGATGGAGAGGACATTCACACCTCTGCATCCAAGATATCCACAGTATTCAAGGCTTTGGCTGACGCTTCGCAGTCTTATGTAAGCGTTAGTGCGTTCTTCAGGCCGCATTTCACGCGCATGGAGATGGTTCTGTACGATAAGAACGGAGACAAGCTCTCTCATATTCGTTACATTCGATCGCTGACCATCATGGTTTGGATCATCGGCGAGTACTTGCCACAGTTTGCGCCGAAGGTGATGGCGCATCTCGCGCACGCGCTGAAGGATCCTGAGATTCGCGGCACAGCGCTCGAAAGCTGGAAAATCCTCGTCCAGGTTTTGTCAGACCAACACTTGCGTCGTGCGGCGGGCCAGATCGTGGTCGCAATGTTACCTTACTTGGACGCTAGCTCGCAGAAATTAGACGAAGTTGGATCAGACAAACACGCGCCAGCCAGAGCATTGCAAGATGCGAACCTTGCCGCCTCAGTTATTGATGAGTTGGTTTTGCGTAAAGGGGACGTGATGAGGGATCATCTCGCGAAGCTTCCCATGCTTCCCGCGGTGGATCGATTGAAAGCGGCGAATGAGAGAATTGCGCAAGAGCGTGGTCTCGTTTCTCTGCATCAACTACTTACGAGTCTCACAGAGAGTCTTTCTGACGAATCTCTCGCGGTCCGCGCTACGGCACTCGCTGAGATTCGACGTCGTGTTAGTAACCCGGAGTACGCGAATGAAATTCAAGAATTGATTCAAGGGGTCGAAGGTACTGCCGCAGATGCAATCATGAGCGATCTCATCGCGGCGCTTCTCAAGTGCGCAGAGGGTGAAGGATCTGGAGAGGCATCTCGACTTGTTCAGCGAGCCGCGGCTCAATGTCTGAGTGAACTCGGAGCGATCGACCCTGGTCGTTTACTCATCGCATCTAGAAATGTTGAGCCCTTGGATGATCAGTCGACGGTTGTGGCGAGTAGTCTGTTGGTGAATCATTTGGCGCGAACGGTTCGCGGCGCGAATGATTCAGACATGCTGGATGCAGCGGCTTACGCAGTGCAGTGTGTATTAATCCACGTGGAGTGTCGTCCAGAGCTAGTGAATGAAGACGACGCGGTAGGTCTCGAGCTACCAAAGGGTCACACGACCGATGGAGCAATGTTCTGGGAATCTCTTCCAGATGAAGCGCGAGTCATTCTTGCTCCATGCCTCACATCAATGTACTCGATTAGCGGTATAAGCAAAGATTCCAACGCGAAGAATCGCCCACTCTATGGTACTCCGGCGGCAGGAACGACGTTCAACAAGTGGGTCGTTTACTGGTGTCGTACTCTCGCCGTCGAGGCGACCGGTGCCAACGCACCGCTCTTCAAAGCAGCGGCAAGCGTCTTCAGACATGACATCAGAATTGCACTCTTCTTGCTACCGTACATGGTCCTCGATGCTATCATGGAGGAGGAGGACCGTAGGTATGCGGTCGAACTAGAGATCGTCGCTGTGTTGAATGACGCCGCAGGAGGTGATGCGACGGCGGAAGAAACCAACTTTGGTGGAAATGGCGCTTCACACGGTCGCACCGAATTAGCGGCGCAAACCATCTTCTCCTTATTGGATCAACTGAAGGGATGGGCCGATATGACAGATAACAAGGATGGCGCCAGGACGGTGACAAACACGCTCAATGGACTGTCGTTCACGCTCTTAGCGAAGGCAGCCCAGCGTTGTGGTGCGAGTGCTCGATCTCTCATGTACTTTGAAGATTACTTGCGCTCGAACAAGATGGCACACAATCAGGCAACCTTCGTCAAGCAGCAGGACATCGTAGACAATGACGTCAGTTTCTTGGCCACCATCTACCAAGGTTTGGCTGAGCCGGATGCGCTCGCATCCATTCCTCGCTTGCGTGCGACGCCGCAACCTGAGGATCAGCTCTTACAGCACGAAGAGGCAGGTGAATGGGAAGAGGCGCTGGTGTATTATGAGAGTGCCCTTCAACGTGGCGAAGTTGATGCGGATAATCTGGGCATCTCCGCTTCCGAATGGGGTCGTCTCAGATGTCTCCAGGGACTTGGTCACCTTCGCACGGTACAGCGCGAAGTCGAAGGACTTATTCGAACTCGACCAGAAGCGCCCCCCACTCTCGCAGAAGCTGGAGTAGCGGCGGCTTGGCGACTGGGCCGTTGGGATGACCTCAACTCGCTACTCGGCAAAATTGATAGTGACAGCGCCAATGTCATCAATACCGGTATGAAGCGCTCTTACAGACAGATGAACGCCATACACTCTGCTCTGACACCGAGCGGTATGCCTCTTACGGCCAACTTGGGAACGTCTCTCAGCGCGGATTTGCCACAGCTGAGTGCGGACGCTGCAATAGGTAGAGTTCTTCTCGCTTTGCACAAGCGCGACACTCGTGCGTTCCAGGTGGCGTGTACTTCTGCCAGGGATGCGTTGATCACTCCTCTACGAGCGGCATCGATGGAAGGGAGCTATCTCCGTGCCCACGCGGCGTTGGTACACTTACACATTCTGCAAGAGGCGGAATCTGGCTTTGATGCTGTCATGAATACCCAAGACGCGAAGACTGATGCGGCCAAAGCGAGGTCACGCGTTCCAACGGATTCTTCAGACATCCCTTTGGCTGCGGCAAAGCAACTTAAATTCTGGGACAACCGTTTGGATCGCACGCCTCCAAACGTGGCGACGAGAGAACCAATCCTGGCCTTCCGGCGAGCGATTTACAATCTCTTAGGAGCTAGGTCGGCGGCATCGAAGACGTGGCTGGAGCAAGCCAAAGTTGCGCGAAGTGCTGGGCATTATGGCGCCGCGCAACTCGCCCTACTCGAGGCTCGCTCCGAAATTGGCATGTCCGTTCCTCTTGCGCTCGAACAAGCCAAGCTACTCTGGGCTGAAGACAGACCGCACCGAGCCGTGCTTGAAATTGAAGAAGCTCTGAAGGACCAGGACGCTGTCGCCGCCCATCCAGAGCACGCTGCAAAGGCAGTCTTGAAACTCGCTCGGTGGGCGACCGTCACAGGACAAAAGCAAAAGACGGAGATTCTCAAGTTGTATTCGAGTGTGATCCATGACTACAAGAGCTGGGAAAAGTCGCATTTCCACGTGGCGCGCTACATGGATGAGTGGATGAAAGATGCGACGAAACGGGAAATGGCCCGAGATTCGGGTATGAACGTGCTACCGGCGGTACGAAGGAAAGGTATTTGCGTCGATGATGAAGAAGCTCTCGATTACTTGACGGAGACTGTCAAGGAATACGGCTTGAGCATCAAGTTTGGCCACAGACACATTTACGAATCGCTCCCGCGTATGTTGACTCTCTGGTTCGACATTGGTGACCGAGTGCATGAAGCTGATACCGATGGCTCTGATGCTCGAAGCACAGCCAAGCTGAGGAAAGTGTTCGGCGAAGTGCTTTACGCGATCAACACCTTTTCAGATCAGTTACCACTTTACAAGTGGCTCACAGCGCTTCCACAGCTCACTTCCCGTCTGTCTCACAACGATCAGCAGGTGAGAAAATTGGTGCAAACTCTCGTCACTAGGCTACTCATCAATTACACCGATCAAGTTTTGTGGGCGCTCGTACCTATGGCGCGTTCGAGAGATACCATCCGAGCAAAAAGTGCAAAGGACATTTTGCAAAGCGCACGACACGGCAAGGCAGATCCGACGGGAATGAGAGCCGACAGGGAGCTCATCAATCAATTCGCGCTCGTGGCCGATCAGTTGGTCAAGTTGTGCAATTACGCGCCAAAGCCCTCCTCAAAATCAAACAGAATGCCGAAAGCTTTCAGTTTGATGCAGACGTTCCCAGATCTCGCGTCTCTGATGCCAACACGGGTGATGATTCCCGTTCAGAAATCGCTCAGCGCTACTCTGCCGCCTGCTGGAACCAACCCGACAGATCACAGACCATTCACGCAGAACACAGCCACCTTGTTTGAGCTTGAAGATGCTGTACAAGTTTTGGCGTCGTTACAACGACCGAAAAAGCTGACAATGTTGGGTAGCGACAGCGAGCGCTACGCTTTCTTGTGTAAACCAAAGGATGATTTGCGCAAGGATTTGCGGATGATGGAGTTTACGACGATGCTGAACCGACTGCTCGCTCGAGACGCAGAGAGTAGAAAGCGTCGTCTTTATCTTAGAACTTTTAGCGTCATTCCGCTCACTGAAGATTGCGGTATCATCGAGTGGGTTCCTCATACCACTGGCTTTAGGCACATCATCCAAAAGCTTTACATGGACGACGGCATCTTTACAAAGAACAGCAACGCGGATATCAAACAGTTGCACGAACAATGTCAAGGGAGGAGCCCGACGTCGTGGATGAAAGAAATTTTGGGTCGATACCCTCCCGTTTTCCATCGTTGGTTCTTGGATAGATGGAAAGAACCCGCTGCTTGGTTTGCGGCGCGCACGGCTTTCGCGCATACCGCCGCCGTCTGGAGTATGGTAGGACACGTCGTCGGTCTAGGTGATCGTCACGGTGAAAACATTTTGTTTGATTGCAAAACCGGAGACGCTGTTCATGTTGATTTCGCCTGTCTCTTCGATAAGGGCCTCGAATTGGAGCTACCAGAACGAGTTCCCTTCCGTCTGACTCAGAACCTCATCGACGGTCTCGGAGTCGGAGGCTACGAAGGCGTCTTTATGCGAGTCTGTGAGATTACGCTCACCGTTTTGCGCTCGCACCGCGAAGCGCTCATGAGCGTCCTCGAAACCTTTGTCCACGATCCATTGGTCGAATGGACGAGAAGCTCGAGCCGCGATCCGCGCGGACGGACGGCGTCCTCGTCGACGAGAGGCAAGGATGCTCTTGAAAAGATTCGCTCTCGTTTAGAGGGCGTCGTGGTCGGAGTCGGCGCAGCGCCTTCGCTCCCACTCTCACCGCAAGGTCAAGCGAGACGTCTCGTCGAAGAGGCAGTCTCGCTCTCAAACTTAGGTTCGATGTACATCTGGTGGATGGCGTGGCACTAGAGCCGCATGTAACCAGCGCAGCATCGTCAAACTTAGAAAAAGTACATTACAGTAGATTGTTTTAGTTTCACACGCTCTAGTTAGACTTTTTAAGCGCGCATCATCTCTAAGCACGGACAGGCAAAGGCGTAAAAGTAAGCATCGTTGGATGGGTATTAAAAATCCAATCCCGTCGACGATGCTCGATCAAACCGAACACCCCCGGCGGATTAGGAACCGCGCTACCGCTCAAACGTTTAAATCCACACGCACCGTTGTGCTATATTAATACACGCGCTCGTCACTCATCCTTCACCCGTTTAGTAAAAGTCTTCATCGTCGTCCCGTCTGTTGCCGTTGTTGTTTTGTTCGTTGAACTGTTGCAAAAACCCGAGCACGGTGTTCAAGATGAAGAAGAAGAACATCAAGTTGAACAAGAAACCCATGCCACCGAACCCGAACCCGAACCCGTACATCGGCATGATGGGCATCGGCATGAACACAGAGTTATACCCGTATCCTCCGTATCCTCCAACCGGGGGCGCCGTGCGGCTCTGCGCGTTCATTCTCGGCGCCGCGCGCGAGTACGAACTGCTTCTAAACGATCCGCCGCCCACGCGTCCGCCGCTTCTCGCCGCCTCGGCGTACCCCGGATCCATCGCACCCGTGAGCATGATGGACGCCGCGAGCGCACCCGCCAACGCCGGTCGCATCGTCGGTCCATTCTCGTCTTCCGTGGACTTTTTCTTCGCCGCGCACGTGACGATCATCCTCTGCTGACGCTGCTTCGTCGTCGTCATCGTCATCATCTTACCGCGGTTCGCCGCTCGAACGTTCGTCGCCGGTTTCGTCATCATAGTCGTCGTCGTCGTCGTCGCGAGCATCTTCCTCTGTGATCAACCAAACTCCTTTCTCGTCCGTCAATCGTCCGTCGGGCGTCGTCGCGCACTGACGTTCGCGGTGCCCAGTCCGCGCGCGCGCGTCCAGCGTCGTCGGCGTCATCGACGATCGGTTCGGTAATGACGCTCTGACGTCATCCATTCTGTTGTGTAAATTATGGATTTTGGTTC
>Ga0181570_10000482_pt1 | contig 37459 bp, 72 predicted proteins | sample 101ome_18_FD_148667 | JGI IMG/M metagenome (GOLD analysis project Ga0181570, IMG submission 148667) | Coastal salt marsh microbial communities from the Groves Creek Marsh, Skidaway Island, Georgia - 101406AT metaG (spades assembly) | ecosystem: Environmental > Aquatic > Marine > Intertidal zone...
GGAGACTTAGCTCAACATGACAGGGGGTATGATAATAATGGGTTAAAAGACTTTATCAGTCTACTTAAAACATCTGATACTAGCCGTATTGGATTTGTAGAATTTAAAAAACAGGATGTCGAAAGACACCCTGCTGTTCAAGAAGTATTGAACATCTACGGAGACGAAAGTATCAATTAAGCAATAAAATCAACGATCTGAGCCCAGTTGTCTGCTTTTTTGATCCGACTGTCGTCGCAATCAGCGTTATGCTCGTGTGTAACTAGGATGGTTTGCAGACCCATGTCTGCACCAAGCACAGCATTTTCAGTCTTGTCTTCCAACCACCACAAACCAGTATTTTTGTAAGGCATAAGTGCATCATCTTTGTCTGCACCAGTGTCCAAACAAATGACATCCAAAAACACACCTTCTCCAAAAACCTTTTCCAAGTTCTCGATCCGTAACTGCCGTGCATATGGATCCAAGCTCATGCTAGTGATACACACAAACCGGTAACCAGCTTCAACTAGCTTGTTAACACCGCTCCGTGCATCTCGTAGTGCACTCAGACAACACATCCAAGCACTCTCGTTAAACTCTTTAACTAACCGCTTACATTCTGCTTTTTCAATACCGTATGCAATATCCATTTCATACAGTCCAGGATTCTTCAACTCATAGTCATGTGTTGACATCCAATCATGAAAAGCAGTTTCCCAATCAAGTAGGACACCGTCACAGTCTGTTAGGATGATTTTCTTGTTTTCTGTCATTTTCTTGTTTATTAGTTTTTTCATCCACTGACTCATTTATTGCCTCTTTTCTTTAACTTACATATATACTATAAGGTAAAACGTCTTACTTGTCAACAACTTTTTTATAAAATTGCTGGGAAAACTTGTTTTTCTCCAAAACTTTTTTTCCAGTAAAAATTTACGCTCTTTGTTTCAGGATACCAACCACGCTCATCAACAACTGTCTGCCTAGAAACACTAGCAAAGCCGTTTTTTACAAGTTTGTTCAATTGATAACGTGCTTGCTCTACAGTACATCCTACATTGGTTGAAACATCCTCACATGTTAGTAAGTCTCCACGATTAAACTGTACTGCACATTCGTTCCAATTAAATTCCGTCATATTATTACCCTGCTAGTTGTTGTACATTTTTTGATTCAAGCAAGTATTCAACCGTTTGTACAACTGTGTCATACTCTACTTCAGCAACGATCCATTCGTAGCCTTTATAGCCAATGTTAAGTTTTTCCAAATATCGTTTGATATCTTTTTCCAGTTCTCGAATTGTTGGCTCGTTGCCGCTGATCAAGTAACTCCATTCAACATCAAAACCATTGTGTCCTTCATATTCACTGCGGCGCTTTTTTTCATTACCAGTAATTCCAAAGCATGTCATCCCTGTGTAGGGATGACGCCACATATAAAAGTAATAGTCTTTCATTACGCACCTGCTGTAATAAAGTCAATCGTTCCTGAAACATACTGACTCAACTTTTCTGGAATCGGCAACTTGCCCTGTGACAAATTGTTTTCCTGGCAGTACTCAACATAGTCAGCAACCATGTACGGAACACTACACGCATCAGTCCAGCTACGCTTTGTGCCCAGGCTGTCTTGCAACTTGTACAACCGCTTCTTAGCATACGCACTAAAGCCGTCTCCGTTGCTGTACTTGGCTTTAACAAACTCTGCAAACTGCTGTTCATTAAACCCTACAACTTCCTGATCCTTGATGTTCTGGAACAGTTCTGCAACAGCCATGTAAAAACTTGAGTTAATGCCGTTGTCTTTATTGAAGTATGTGCTCAAGAACTTGATAACATTTTCAAACGTAGCAATATCAAAGTTTTCAGTATCGTGACTTGCCATGCTCTTCATGCCACTAACGTGCGCAACATGACCTGGCAGTTTCTTTTCAGTGCCGCTTGTTGGAGCAGGCAACATCTGGTTTGCTTCCATTACGCTCCACATTGCATCGCTGTGTACATCTTCTTGTAGTGTTGAATTGTACAAACGCTTGCCGTTTGCTTCACTACGCATAACGTAATATGGATCAACTGCCTTTTTGGCCTTACTTCCGTTAATAGTACGGAACCCAAAGTTAGCAACTGCTTCACCGCTGATATCACTACCTGGCACTTCCAAGTCATAATCAATAATGTTTGCTTTGATCATAAACTCGCCATCTTGCACATCAATTAAGCCAAACATAATCAGTGCTTTAATTGTACTTGATGTCTGTTGTCCGTCCCATGCAGTATACATTTCTTCCTCAATGGGCTCACCAGTAATAGGGTGTGGCGCACCAGCTGGATAGTAAACAACGTTAATAGGCTGTGTAATACGTGGATCAAACACTGGCAAAATGTTGCGTCCAATGTGTGCTTGTTCAACAATACGCTGAATATCAATGTTACTGTATACGGCACTCAGTTTAATCATTGCAACACGACCAAAATGCTCTGGTTTGTATTGCAGGCCACTCAAACGCTCTGATAACTTTTCGATACCATTTTCGATTTCACTGCCGTTCTCAAGTGCTTGTTTAACAAGGTCCTCGATCTTAACTAGTGTATCACCAGCATCTACATTGCCTTTGTTTAGTTTAAACATTAGGTTGTCTGATTCTGTTTTTTCTAGTTTTTTAACAGCATCTAACAAATTTACTACAGACATTCGTGTCTCCTTTTTTAACTTACAGTACCAATATAAAGCAAAATGTTTTGGTTGTCAAGCAAAAAGTTTTACTTTTTTAAAGATATCCATTCTCAATTAGCCACGTGTCACGGTATGGCGAAGTTCTTTCCAGTTTTTCTCTAAATTGTTCAAAACCAGCCAGTGGTACAACAGTTTTTGTTTGTTGTCCATTCTTCATGAAACTGCCAAGTTTAATTGTGCGGTTCTTTGCTTCAGTGCGGCCTAGATATTCAACAACACTATTGCCATTCAGTTCCCATGCATCTAAGAAAGTATTCTTTGCATGGAACCCGCTAGTGTCAGCAACCATTAATACTGTTCGCATGTTCTTGCTTAGTAAGTTTTCTGTTGAATGACAAGTATATGAAGCATTAAGTGTACTAGTCAGTGCAGCTTTTTGATTGACTCCTTGTCCGATACCAGTATACAGTCCGCCCTGTGGACCTCTCCATACTTTATTGCCATTAACTGTACTTGTTTTGATTTCAATATCAATTACAGTATCATCATCCTGAACTTCATGTGCATCAATACCAGTTGCATCTAGTTTTGCTAACACTCCAAGAAATAAACTTGGAATAATATCCCATACATTACGCATTAGCACAGTGTCATAAAGTTCATTTGGTTCTGAATCCCAAGTGTAAACTTGTCCTGCAACCATCAACATTGAGATATCGTTGTCTAGCGCATTAGTTAAAATACGTGTGTTGTGATTGACTCGACGTTTAAACTCCGCATAATTCATTTGAAACTCCTGTTTCTTTTTCACATTCTATTTCAGCGTAGAATTTTTCTAATCCATTCAAAAACTCGTTTACTTCCTCAATAGGAGTTTCATAGATATTACTGGGCAGAACAAATGACACATAATCAAATGTCATTGGGTCAATTTCAGATATAGACTGATAGTTATAAGTTTCTGTAGGATAAATTTTCAATTGAGTTCTCCGTAAGTTAATCTCGTTCAACAAGTTTAGGCAGTGCCCAGATCATTAGTGCAAATCCAATTGCACTAGCAATAAAAAATTGTGTCCATGATGCAGTGTTTTGTTCAAGTCCACCCACTGCACCAATAACCAATACAAGTCCAAACATAAAACGTATCATAATTAAGATCCTGTAATTAGCATCAGTGTACCGTCTTCACCAAACTCAAAATCTTCGATATAAGTATGATGTGTTCCGCTTTGTTTGATGCAAGATTCAGCAGCACGCCACAAATCGCCAATTGTGCCAGTTACTGCAATGCTAGTAACTTCTGCCATTGACCGCTTGCCACCGTCTTGCAAATCTGCATTAATTTCTTCAAGTGTTGCATCATGACGCACAAACTGGTAACGAACACGAAGTGCACTTTTAAAAACTTTAAAGTCTAAATCTTTAGCACCAAAGTCATACATTGACCATACGGAACGGTAGCCTAGTTGTTCACGCAACTCATCAAAGTGCATCATAGTATCCATGAACTTTTCGTCTTCAAGTGTTGCTGCATCTACATCTTCGAACCAAACATTCTGCATTTTTAAAACTCCGTGTTTTCTTAACTTACTCTTATAATATAAGGTAAAACGTCTTGGTTGTCAATAAAAAAGTGAAAAAAGGTTTCTTTAGATTTCAATGGGTTGTAAATTATTTTGAAGAATTTCCCAAGTATCTTCCCAACCGTCTACATTATAAAATTTACCACGTCCATATGCTAGGCTATTCTTGTTGTCAGACAGCTCAGATACAGCACGAGCAAGCGTGTAATCGTTTCCGCCTGGCTCACAGCGGTCTCCAATAAAGATAACACTGTCGTACTCGCTGAAAGACTGAATTATTTGACTTTTATCTTTTCCACGTGGATAAATGTCTAGTCCAGTTTCACCACCTGCTGTTGCTTCAATAGTATCACCAAACAGATCATTAAATGCGTTTACTATAAGTTTACGCTCGTTGGTTTCAGCATCATATTTTACATACAGTTTACGCTCGCCATGTGTTGCGTTACGGCCCACAATACTAAAGTTTACAGTACCTGGTCTGTGCTCAAAGTGATTACCTGTACGTAGCGGAAAGTCACTACGCTGTAAACATTCATTTAAAAACTCATGTGGTTCTGCTGGCAATTTCCAGTCGCTTGTGTATACATTTTTACCGTTAATCCAAACATCATTGCCACTACAGTTGTAAACGGCCTTTACATTTTCTGTAATAGTTACTCCTAATTGTTCTACAGTTTTTTCATAGTCACTGCCAGTAACCAGATAAACATCATTTTCGCTCATAAATTCACAAAACCAGATACGAAATTGCGAGTTCATACTTTGACGGCTTGGTGTGAGTGTACCGTCAACATCAAACAAAAAAGCAGTTTTATTCACTGTCATCATCCTTGGGTTTAATTAAGAGTTTTTCTTCTGCACTGGCTGCCAGATCAATCATTGTTTCGTTTTTAATAATATCAATGATAGTATTGTTCAAATCAATCTCACGTCTGAGCCAGTACATCTTGTCTTGTAGTTTTTCAAGTTCTGCTTGATAAAATTCCAGTTCTTGTTCTTTTCTTAGTTTTTGCTCAAGTATATCAGTGAGCATAACAATATTTGAATTTTTATTCATAGTAAAGGCCCAAAACCATCTTTTTCTCTTTGTTTACGGCGTTTAGCAGCTTCACGTATCTGATACCAAAAATACAACCGCCAAAACAGCTTTGTATCCATTATGCGTGATTTAAAACGGGAGATCAGGGTTCGCATCAATTACACTATCCCAACGGAAACTACGCCAGCCTTTGGCGTTGACATCGTATACTACGCAGACTTCTGGATTAACAGCACGTACCTTTTTCTGTGATAGCGGATCTGTTTTCTCCGCTTTGGGCACGACACTTTCATTTAGTGTACAAATCATTTTACGATAGTCACCGTTTACTTTTGTAAACTCTACAATAACATCGCCCTGTTTAAGAGCATTTAAAATTTCATTTCGATCTTTCATTTGTATAACATCCTTGCACAAGTTAACCAACTGTTTTCTTCCAAGCAATCACTCCATGTATGAACTGTATACCAGCCAGCGCCAGCAATTAGCAGTAATGCAAACAAGAGTGTTGCGATTGATTTTGTCCAACTAAAGTCGTCTTTCATTTTCCTAGTCCCATAAGTTTTCGTAATATTTTCCAAACAGCCTAAAACCATTTGATATACGTTGTTGTTCTTTCTTAATTTCTTCTATATCTTCTATACGCATATAAGGTTCATCCTTATTGGCTTTACAATCAAATGCATATATCATTTCATCAAGCACCCAGTCCCATCGCTTGTAATAATTGTCGTCAGTTTCGCCATGTGTGTATAGTTTTGATGTTTGTCCTTCTGGCGGATGTAATTCTTCTGGTACATCTTTGAACTCTACTGGTGGGGCACCGTGTTTGGTTTCCTTTAACTGACGCAGCATAGGAAGAACAATATCAGCAAGGGTATGATCCATGCTCCAAGTATCCCACTTGTCAATATGTACTTCTACTACCTGTTCGGCATCATCTGTATATGGTCCAATATTAACTTTCATCAGGCAGCCTCTGATATCCAAAAATAGCAAAATCCAAATATTCACTATTCACAGGATCAACATCTCCACATACAACACTGTCACATGCCCATTTAGGATCACCATTATCATCTACATCTACAATGTAGACTTTTTTGGTAAGTTCTACTGTTTCAACTTTTACTTTCATGGGTTTACAAACTTTTGATCAAAATAGTTGGAAAAACGTAGTGCATCCTGTCTATACTCAAACTGAAATGTATCTTCATACACATTTGTGTATGTGGCAATATCCCATTGCTGTTTATGCATCTGCACCTTACAGAACTCTTTAGCCCTGCTACGTAAGTCACTGTGTAACCTTACAGTGTAGCCTGGCTTCCAACGATTTTTATGTTCATGTATTTCTACTGGTGTCATCTTTTTCTTTTAACTCTAAAACTATTGCACCCAACTTTGAATATTTACTAGCTTCTGCTTCTGCTTGTTCCTGACAATGAAACTCTTTTACTTTACCAGTGAAAACACCTACTTCGTGTTTAAGAAAGCAATACAGATCATCGTCAGGGAAGTTTACCCTAACTACATAAGACATAATACTATTCCTGATATTCTACAACCTCATGAATACGCCAAGTTTTTGCAGCTTTCTCTGCACTTTCTAAAGAATCATAAATCTTTACGTGTACGTCATCAAAATCTTCACGTTTGGATTCTGTAACAAAGATCCAAGTAGATTTATCTTCAGGATTACCAAAAGGTATCTTAATTGCGTATTTCATAACATTTCTCACACATATATTTATTTTTCGTCCTTAAACCAAACCTCTAAACGCCCTTTAAACACTGTCAAACGCACCATACGCTCTGGCCCAACTAACGGCATTCTTGTATACTCACGACCGCCATCAATAAAAACAGACTCGTCAGTACTAATACGATAGTCATGTCTATATCTACTGTAGATAATTTCTCCATCGTCTGCAATGATACCAGCAATTTCTTCGTCCTCTATCCAACTACCATCTGTTATTATAAGTTCCTGTGTCCAGGGCGTAATATACATAGCAAAGTATCTACTACCTGAATCAGGGTGTGGTAAACGACTATAAAAAATAGCACAGTGTACACCATCATGCTCTGTATCCATGATATATCTTGCATCATACTTTTTACATATTGTATCAATATGCTCTTCTGTAAACAATGCTGATTCGGTATTAATTAACATCTTGATATAATATGATTAAAAATGTCAGTTGTCAAGACATTTTTGCAATCAAATCTCCTACTTTAACTCCGTACTGACTGGCAGCACCGCCAATACCAACTGACTTGAGTACAGCATTGTCAGCATCGTTAGCATACTCATAACCAAGAAAAACATCATCACACCAAATCTCCCAACAGTAGTTTATCAGTTCCATATCTCAAACCCAGTAAATCCAGTTTGTAGCCAACCACGAGCATCAGCGTGAGCATGCACTATATCAGCATAGTTTGATTGTGGCCACATATCATTCTCAACAGCCCACTTCTTCATATCATGCTGGACAGCGGTTGATTGCTCTCCTTGTGCTGTTTCAGCATTAATGTGGAAAACTTCGTTTTCAATAAAAATACAATCATCCATAGTCATTACACTGTCTCCGCTACTGGTGAGCAAGGAATAGCCTGCTCTACTAAAAACTCACGATAATCTTCATCTTCAGGCAAATCTGCTTGCCACTCGTCCCAAGTTGTTACACTCACAGGAAACTCTTTGAATGCAATGTTATTGATAGTGAACTTGGCAGCAACAAATGCCATAGCATCTTGTGCACGGTCTACATCACGCACAATGTAATCTGTTCCGCCTTTCATCTTCCAGTAAGCATTGCCACTAGAAAACTTGCCGTCCTCAGAATGTGCACCATAGTTTTCCAAAATCTGTGTAGTTACTACAAACATTATACTGTCTCCACTTCTTTAAACCCAGCCATTGCAACACGGTAAGTCTTGCCGTTAACAACCATGCGGTCTCCCATCATGCTTGAGCGTTGGCCCATGCCATCTGCACGTTCATACAACACTGTAACGTCTTCGTTGTAATCACCGTTTTCCATCATGCCACCATCACGAGTTGGCAAGTATTGCTTTTTGATGCTCCAAGAGCCCATTACATTGTTGGTGTAACGCCAAGCATACTCAAGTGCTTCGTTAACGTCTTCAAACTGCCACGCATTTACTAGTGCTACATCACGGAAACCTTCTACGTCTCCTGTTTCGCGGTTTTGAATCATGTGTTGTACTGTAATCTGCATAGTGTGTCTCCTTAACAACTTATATATACACTCTACACTAGTAAGACGTCTTGGTCAAGAAAAAACAGAACAAAAATGTTCTGTGTTTTCAATAGTTTATAATTTTTTTTAATTTTATTTAGAAATTTGTTCTAGTTCAATCATTGTTGCGCTTAAATTAATTTCTGGATCTGCTACTTGTGTATGCTTAACCATACCGTTACGAATTACGATTACAGCCTCGTCTTGCTGATCCTGATTAGCACCAAAGAACTCAATGTTGCGATATAGGAATTTAAATATCTCATTGTATTCATCTGGACGTGCACTCTGTGTGATTAATTTACGTGCTTCTCTTATTTTATTCTCTCTAAACAAGGCAACCATGTTAATTTTCCAGTCACCACCGCTAGCTTCTTCATCGGGGGTCTTTAGCACGTTATCAACAACGTTCATTTGTACCGTGTTAATAGTTTTACGTAAATCAGGATATGTTGCTTTTACAAACATATCCAGGTTTTCAATCTCAAATTGTACGCCTTCGCCAATCAGTATTTCAGCAATACGGGCTGTAAAGTCTACCTGATCCTGTGATGTAATGTGGAACCCTTGACATCTTGAATGGATTGCAGGAATAATCATGTTTGGATAGTTACAAGTAAGAATAAAACGCACAACACTGGCATACTGTTCCATAACACCACGCAATGCTGCTTGTCCTTCTGGCGAGATATGATCAGCCTCGTCAAGTAAGATAACTTTAAAGTTACCCCAGGGCATAGTTTCACTAAATGCTGTAATCTTCTTACGGATCATTTCCACGCCGTTATCGCGACTTGCGTTGATTGTTAGTACATCTGCTTTTTCCACACCCAGGTCATTAATCAATACTTTTGCAAGTGTAGTCTTACCAGTGCCAGGTGCACCACTAAACAACAAGTGTGGAATACCCCCATCAGCAATCCATCCTGCTACTTGATTCTTTTGATCCTCATCCTTAAAAACATATTCACTTACTGTTTTAGGACGATACTTTTCTACCCATAATTCTTTCATTTAAAATATTTTCCATTTGTGTAATGAGTTTTACTGTTGCTCCATGCCCAGCGTAAACAATTGAATTTATTATAACGTGCATACAATGGTAAGTCAAGTTGATCCTCGCCATATATACGCACGCCTTCCGAACGCAAGTGTTTATACCATGTTACAAAGTTTTCCAGTCTAGACATTTGCTTCAACTGGAAGTTCATCACTGACTCCCAAGATCTCATCGTTGTCTAAAAAGTATAATTTGTAATCATCTTCTGGATTTACTGTTACACCACGGCTCCAACGACCGTGTGCTACTAGTACATAATCTCCAGGATTAACGTCTTTTTGTTCTGGTCCAGTATAAAGCACTTCAAACCAACGTGGACGAATTGACTCACTGGTACCATCATGTTCTGTGATAATAAGTCCACCGGCTGTTTTCTTTTGTCCAAAGCCGTCAACCATTTTTGCCAGAACTTTATCATGTAATGGTGTTACTTTTTTCATTTTTTACCTCAAATATTAAGTTGCCAGTAGTTATAATTTAACACACTGGCGAATGTTACCCATGCCAAATAAGGCATAAACATAATGCTTGCCCAACGGTCAATACTCCAGCTAGTGATTACATAAGCTAGAATACTAATCCATAGTGCAACAATATAATAAAACGCAACTTCTAAATTTTGCGCACCGCTAAAAATAGGTGTCCAGATGACATTTAGTGCTAACTGCAAACTCCATAGTGATACAGCAAGTAATGCCATTCCCATTTGAGTTTCAGTTTCTGGTTCACTGTTCCATAGTATCCGCCAAGCACTCGTAGCAATTAGCAAATACAAAATTGTCCAAACTGGACCAAATACCCAATTTGGAGGAGCAAAACTTGGATCTGTTAGTGTAGCATACCATGGATTTGCATCTCCCAGTGGAAAGACAAATCCTGCACTACTTGCCACAGTAACACACAGGTAAAGTACAATCCATGTGCTAATTTTAAAAGTTTTAGTCATCTAGTTCTCTAGTTTCCATGCTGCCATCAGCATATTCAATTTCTTCATAACGTGAACCATCTTCACGTTCTTTTACTTCCGTGCTAACTACCATGTTATCTGAAACTTCCGGCTCAGGTGCAACAATTGGATCTGCGTCACGAGTAGTTGGCTTAGGATTGCTAACAGGCGCAACCTCTGGTGCTGCTTTTGCATCTTGTGCTGCCCGTGCTACGGCTTGTACAGTGGCCTTAACACCGCCCTTTTTGTCAAGTCTATCTCCTCGACCATTCATAGGCACATTACCAACAGCTCGTGTTTCTTCATACTGCTTTGCCAGTGCGCCCATATCTAAAATTTTACCTTTGGCTGTTTTAACCTGCCTCATTTAAGAAACTCCTTGATATCTAAATTGTATTTAATAGAATCGATTCTGTGTACTCCAATCAAATACAACACATAACTTGCGACACTTGATCCACGTCCTACACCCCAAACAATTTTGTTTTCTCTAAGTGTGTCAATAAAATACACTAGAAACTTTAGCACTGGAATCATATTACGTTTTTCAAATTCTGTTATTTCATCCGATACTCGAGTACGTTGTTCAGACGTAGTACAGCGACCCATTAAAAAATCATACAAGTTCATGTGTTTATATTCTTCAGGCATCTTCCAGCCATCAATACCCACGCATTCGTCTACAAATTCACTACTACTTAGCTTACTTTGTAGATTAAAATTTATTTTACTATCTGGAAAGTCAAAAAGCTCTGTAAGTTTATTGTACTTTTCAATCCAGCCAGTGTCTTCTACTACCAGATTATCAACTGGTTTGTCCTGATATAGTGCGTCAATTACATCAGATTCAGTTACTACTATTTGATTCACTTGATTTAATTTCATCCTATAATAAAATCGTCATCATCATCTTTATTTTTTTCAGACATTCTTGCTGCCTGCAACTGTTGTTGGGTATATATTTCAAATTCAACTTCACTAATCATGTTTTGAATTTGATTAATAATACCTCCGCTCATACCAGCAGTGTGTGCTGCTACTAGCTTCTTTTTAAGTTCTTGTTGGCGTTCTAATAGTTTGTTAATATTACTATTTTCATTATCTTCCATAAAAAACTCCCTTAACACTAATTATGCTATAGAACATCTTTTTTGTCAATTGTTTTTTCTAATACGTGCATTATAAGATTGTGCCTCTTGTAATATAGTAAGATCACTTTTATTATCTTTTGCAGTTTTTAATATTGCACGAACGTCTTTAGGAAAACAATGCCCACCATAACCACGTTCAGCTGTAATTGCCATATGACTGTAACCAATACGTTCATCACTACCAACTACCTCAGCCACTTGTTCATAGTTTAATCCTGTTGCTTCACATAAATCATACACTTGATTAAAAAAGGCTACCTTGGTTGCTAAAAAACTATTACGGAAATATTTACCCAGTATCAATTCTTCTGGGTTACGTTTAATAGTAGTAAAGTTGCCATCATCAAAACAAAATCTAAATAGTGTATGCCAAAAAGCGAGACCCTCACCACCCAAATAGATTTCTCTGGTATTCTTAAAATCTTCAACAGCACTTGCTGCACGTAAGAATTCAGGACTAAATGCTAAATGGTGTTTGGGATACAGTTGTTTGAGATATCGCCAGCCTTCCAGACTAATTGTACTTTTAATTAGTACAGGAACATTACTATCTATATCTCCTATAACTTCAGCGACATTGTTTATATTACAACTACCGCTGTCGTGTGAAGGAGTACTTACACATATAATTACGCCATCTGGATTAGTTAACATTTCTGTATATCCTAGTCTAGGATCATAGATATGAACACTATACTTGTCTTTAAGAACAGCTTCATGAGCTTGACCAACAAACCCATATCCAGCAATTAATATTTTCATAAGTACTCCTACTGTTTAGTCGTTACTAATAGTAAGGTTTTTTTCGAGATAGTCAACCATATTTTCTGGAGTCGTTTCTCCGTATGGATCGTCGTCAGTGCCTTCATTATTAATGCCAGGTTCCTGCCACCACTTCTCGATTACACCGTTGTTGATTACACACATGTAACGCCATGAACGCAGACCAAAGCCTAAATGGTTCTTACCAATCAACATACCCATAAAGCGAGTAAAGTTACCTGATCCGTCTGGAATTACTTTTACGTTTTGGATATTTTGTGCTTTAGCCCATGCATTCATAACAAATGCATCATTAACTGAAATACAGTATACTTCATCCACATCAGCCATTTTAATACGCTTATAATTTTCTTCAAAGCCTGGCAATTGGTATGTGCTACATGTTGGTGTAAATGCGCCTGGCAAACTGAATAGTACAACTCGCTTGCCTTTGAACAAACTATCGCTTGTTACATCTTCCCAACGAAATGGGTTGGGTCCGCCAATACTCTCGTCTCTAACACGAGTGCGAAATACCACACAAGGTGGTTTAAATCCTTCGATCATAATAATATTCCTTATAGTGTGTGTCTGTTGGCTACAATCCCATAACTATAGCATTACAGGATTGTAGTGTCAAGTTTTATTTATAGTCCGTTTGGTAAAATAACATAGTGGATTGCTAATACAAGTGCCACCGATGCACCCAAGCCTACCATCATCTTGCCAAAGTCTTTTGCTACTAGTGGGAACACACTCTTGGTTTTCTTCTTGCCAAAGTATGTTGCCATTGCAAGTTCTCTACCTGCTAGCAGACCAACAAATACCCAGGTGGTCGACATTGGAATGTCGTTTAGTTCTTTAAAGAAGTACAAGCACATCCAATAAAACAAATCAATTAGTGTAGCACTTCGTACATATCTTGTATTGTGTTTTTCCAATACAATCTGTTGAATACGTCCGCCCTTTTCCTTAAACATAAAGAACAGTCCGCCGACAAATACAATGCTGATAAACACCATCAAGTCTACAGGTATCTCTCTTGGCAAGAACACTGCAATGTTAGCAATATCATGACTCAGCCAAGTATACCATAAACCTGCTGTTGCTACCCACTGAGCAATGCGCCAAAACTTTTTGTTGCCTTCGCTTACTGGCTGTGTTTCATCATACCATTTACCAAAGAACTTGTGTATTGCAAACCATACTGCATATGCAAATGCGGCTGCTACGCCATACCCCATGATAGATTTCATCAGCATCTTCTCAAGTACAAAGGTACTTGCAAACACTGACAGCACTAGGAAACTTGTGCTAACTGGTACACCAATCCTTGTAAGTAAAACTAGTATAGCAGGTGCGGCTGCATGATACCATTGCACTTCTTGGAATGGTATTTTGTTTAGGCGTCCATACGAAATATCGCCTCCGTTCATATACCACCCATACCAGAGTGTATATAATAAAACAGCCGAAGCGGCTGCCCATAATACTTTGTAGTTGAATCGCTCATTGTTTGATGCCATCCATGTGCCGAGCGTTTGCACTGAATCGTTTGCTATAACTGCATAGGCAGCGAGCAAGAAGCCAACAAGGCTCCATAGTGTTAATAGTTCCATTTCTTTCTCCTTTGCTTGACGGCTTTACCCCGTCGCTCACAATAAAACGTTAGGCGGACTAAACCTAACGCTTTTATTTAATATAATATCTATTGGAGTTTTGTAACAGTTTTGTAAAAGATTCCTAGTAAAACGTCTTACTTTACAAACTGTGCAAGTTCTGGAGCCTTCCATCCTTCTGGCTTCAGCACCTTGCCATCTTCACGTTTGCGTACTTTGCCTGTTACCGGATCAATCTTTGCAAAGTTTGTGTCCATTACTTCTTTCCATGCACCTTCACCGTCCCAACCTGCGGCACGAATAGCACCCATAGTAACAACTAGAATATCAACAAGTGCATCAAGTTGTTCAACCTTATCATCTGCTGCTATAGCATCTGCAAGTTCGTTGTATTCTTCTGCAATAAGACTAAGATACATATCATAGTTTGCTTCTGATGGCTCTTGGTCACACGCTGAGCCAAAGCGTTCAATATCCTGAAAGGGATTTGTCATTTTTTATTCCTTATATGATTAATATTTGATGTTGCCTTAACATCACCACAAGTTTTACAATAAACAATAGTAACACGATAATTGTGACCGTGCAACTCTATACTTTGCTCAGACCTGTCTATGTTAACATCCTTGCAGCAACCAAATTGAGCAGACATCTATTCCTCTTTTTTGATTTGTAGTTCTGCAATGCGATTTTGTAGCCATTTTTCAACAACAATCATTTCATTGTCGTTTAAGTCCCATCGCTCTTTAGCATGCCCATTTACTTGTTTAAGATTTCTTTGTTCATCTATCAAATACACTAGTGTATTCATTTCTAAACTGCTTAATGACATGCTATTTCTCCTCTAAAAGTTTACACTTACGCCACACCCGCAACCACTCTGAGCATTAGGGTTTAAAATTTCAATCCGACTGCCAGTAATGTCACTGACATAGTCTACGACAGTTCCAGTCAAATATAAAAAACTCATACTGTCAATATATAAATTAAATTTTTCAAATTCTGTTACTTCATCTTCAATCATATGATCTTCTACACCATCATACATCTCCCAATGATATTGAAAGCCTGCGCATCCTCCTCCAATAATACCAAACTTTACATTTTTGCCGTTTGCTACGTTATTAAAGTGTTCAATCGCAGGCTCTGTTAGAGTAACAATTTTTTTATTTTCTGTTTCTGGGATAATAAAATCCTGCATCAGTTTCCCTCTCCTGGTAGTTCGCTTAATTCAGATAACTTGCTTGGACCAGTATACCCACGCTCAGGATTAAAATCATCAGCATTGGGCATCTCGTCAATTTTAGTTACAATATTAGGCCAAATATCACTGTACTTTTGGTTGAGCTCTACCCATTGGTCTGCTCCGGGTACAGTGTCAGGTTTAATTGCTCCAGCAGGACACTCCGGCTCACAAACACCACAATCGATACATTCGACGGGATTGATAACCAGCATGTTCTCTCCTTCATAAAAGCAATCTACAGGACAAACTTCGACACAGTCAGTATACTTGCATTTGATACAAGCATCATTAACAATGTATGTCATTAGATGTGTTACCTTTACTTATTATTGGAACGCTGTTCTTTAAGTAATTCAGCTATTAAACTGTCTTTCTTTTTACGGCGATCTAGTTCTACACCAAACTCGCTTCTACCTAGTTCTTCTAACTGATTTTTTGTTAGTTTACCTAGTGTGGCTTTGGTGTGCTTTGCTTTTTCTTTTTTAGTTTTTGTGCTTCCAGACTTAACTGTAACACCTGTAACTTTAGTTACTTTTTTGTCCTGTGTCTTGATTTCAATTTCACTTGGTTCATTCTTGGATGGTTTAATACCCAATACTTCCAATACTTTATTAAACATAATGTTCTCCTTGACAGTTTCTATTTATTCATTAACATAAACATTACTGCATCTTCATCTTCTCTAAAACACAGAGTTATTACTCCTAGTTTAGTATCAAGTTGAAATGCCCAGCGTTGACCAGGCATTCCGTACATTTCCTGAAACTCTTGTATAAAACACTTTCTAATTTGTTTCCAAGACAAGTTTTCATAGTCTATATTAATTAAAAAATAATGTTTAAACGCACCAGTGTTTGTAGTCCAGTGCGAGTTTGTTACCCAGGAAAAATGTTCTTTTGTTTTTTGCATTAAGCCTCATAAATGGCACTGTTAGCACCGTGCTCAGCACATTCACAACTAACAACCCAACAACGACCATCAGTCATTTCATGTACAATTTCCTGTGCTTTTTTAGCAGCGTGTTCTGCAAATTTTTCTACACCAACACCATCCATAACTGTAAGTTCTGCAACACCTACGGTTTGTAGTGTTTCAAAATGATACATCATTGGATCATTTTTATCTAGTACAACCTTGTGATCAAAGTTGTCTTCTAACCAAGCCTTCAGTGGTTTAAGTCCACCAAAGTCAACAACCCAGTTACGTTCATCAAGTTCATTACAACTAAATGTAAATTTAAATTGCAAACTGTAACCGTGTAGAAAGCGACAGTGTGAATGATTTGCATGTGGTTGTCTAAAGCAGGCACTTAACCCAATGTTATGCCCGTATGTTTTTGTACTATAATAAGCCATTGTTTATACTCCTATGTAAGAGTGTGCGGAATATTTTATGTGGGACGAACACAAGTCCACAGCTCTACTTATCGTTTTTCAATTATACTGTCTGCTAGTCCATATGTCAAGGCTTCTTGCGCACTCATGAAATAATCTCTATCCATGTCACGTTCAAAGTCAGCATATGTTTTTCCAGCAGTGTTATGTTTAACATATAGATTAGTTAACATTTCTTTCATTTTCATGATTTCTTTGTAACTAATCTCAATATCACTTGCCATACCACGAGCACCGCCACTGGGTTGATGAATCATTGTACGACTATGTGGTAGTAGGAAACGTTTACCAGGTGCACCTGCTTGGGCCAAGAAACTGCCCATACTGCATGCTTGCCCCATAACAACTGTACACACATCTGGCTTGATATATTGCATAGTATCATATACGCTCATACCATCAGTAATTACACCACCTGGAGAATTAATGTACAGTGTGATATCAGCATCACTATCTTCACTTTCTAAGAAAAGCATCTGTGCAACAATTAAATTACACACATGTTCTTCTACTACGCCGTTAAGCATAATAACACGATCTTTAAGCAGGCGACTGTAGATATCATAACTACGTTCACCTGCGCTTGTTTTTTCAACTACGATAGGCACTAGCGCCATTTAGTATTCTCCTGATTTAATCTAATTTTTTTACAGTAAATTTCTATCCACACTTCATAGAGTGCATATGCTGCAACAAATCCTATATAAGGTAAAAATAGTACACCTAGCATTACATCAGCTACTAGTAAAGCAGCCAAATAATCATACCATTTTAACGAGCTACTGCGTTTCAATTATCAATCTTCCATTAAAGATTTAAGTTTTTTTGCTTCTTCTGCTTGTTTTTCCAGTGTTTTAGGAACAAATAATAAAATAATACCTACAATAAGTGGACTAATAAGAGCGGCAGCCACTGCCCAAACTGTTGCATTACGTCCTTTAGACTCTGCCCATTTATAAATGCCGTATACAAATGCTGCCCAAATAATAACTGTTAATAATAATTCCATCTTACCGCTCCACTAATGGCATTGCATTCTGACTATCATGATAATCACCATCTTTATAATAGTCACGGCAGGCTTCTTCTTTAACTAACATACCGTTCTTCATACGATAGGTTACAATCTCACGACGAATAACACCATCTGTGTCTGCATCAAATGCACTTTTAAAAGGTCCTTCAACCATATTATTTCCTTTTACTTTAATGTTAAACCAAGTTCATTTAACGACCACTGCACACACTTGGCTTGAGCACGACAATCTTCCAGTGCATCATGTGCAGCAAAATTTAATTTTTTGCGTGGATCAGTTGGCATAATACTAAACAGTGTACGACTATCACGTACTTGCCAAAAACTCCAGGGGTAATGTTTACCATATTGCAAATATAGATTTTCCAACATTACCATATCAAACGTTGGGCCTTGTGACCAAAATGTATCAGCACTTACACACCAACGTTTAAATACATCTAAAAACTCATCAATACTGATGCGTCCTTCATTACCAAATGCTGCTTCAACAACCTCTGCTGGTTGCTTGCCCCACCATTCAACAGTGCCTTCATCTATACTACGTCCACGATCAACTTGTTCATCCACTTCCAGTCGATAATGAAATTCATCATAAATTTTATCGCTATTGGGATCAAACTTAACACCGCCAATACTGAGTATTACTCCGTCTGGTCTAGTGCCCAGTGTTTCCAAATCAATCATAGCGTGTATAGCCATTAGTATTTTCCCTTTTCAGGTATTACATGACGTACGCCACCAGCTGGGTCTGACATATCTCCACGGCGTCTAGGGATAAGATGTACATGTGGATACATTACAGTTTGTCCTGCACTAATGCCAGCATTAATACCTACATTAAATGCATCACAAACCCCGTCCTTTACCATTTTATTTCCCCAACGATATGCTTCTACTAAAACTGACTCTACTAGTTCAGGTGCATCTTCCTTGGGAACAAATAATAAATGCCCATTGGTTACTGGATACTTGTCTGCAAAGACAACAAAATGCTCTTCATCTGACACTACGTTAGTCCAGGGAGCAATTTTTGCAAATATAGCTTCTTCAAGTAGCATGTTGTTTTCTCAAATCTTCTAACGCACCTTCAACGATACTAGGATACTCTCCCAAATATGTACCTGCTGATAAGTCGTCTGTGTTAATCAAGTGTTTGTGACGATGTTCTATATCACTCCAGCAGTGTAACATAGTCTTTGCCATATTGTCAAAGAAAGAATCACTAAAAATAGGATTATCTTGTTTGTAATATGCAAATGATGCCATAAGGTAATATGGCACCATCATGTTTATATTTTTAGCAAATAATTCAGCAGCATGGTCATCAAGCATTATCCCCTCCGCATGTTAGCGATGTCTTTTGCATCTTCCTTTTTATCAGCAAATATAGGAACCATGTTTGATTTATGCATAGTGGCAACACCTAAAAGTTGGCGTTCGCCACTATACACATTACGTTCTTTTTGTGCTGCACTGCCAGCAATTTTATTGCTCAGTGATGCAGTTGCTTGATGTTCTGAGTAATCTGGAATTTGTCCATAATGTTTACGTTTACCATATTCATCATATAACTTTTCTTTGAGATGTGAATCACTTACACCCATCTTTTGCAAAAACTTTTCATGTTCAGCATTTGCTTTTGCCATTTTTTTGCTTTTGCTCTTTTTTTGCTTTCTGTTATATTTGGTTGTAGTAAAATAGACTTTTTCAAGATGCATACTCATATCAGTTACGTGCTCTCCCAATTACAACACTTTGTACGTCTAGATTAAGTGTAATCCAGTCGCCACGGTTTAGTTTAGTGTTTACTCTACGGCGGAACTCGCGGTCTCCTAACTGATACGAAATTGTGTAATCAATAATCTGACGCTCTTGCCGTGTGCGGTATTTTGTTGTACAGCGTGTTTCTGAACGATAGCCTATAATAACATCCTGGCCGTTATTCTTTTGACTTTCATTTGCAAGAGCACCGCCTAGTAGTGCACCAACTGCGGCACCGCCATCATTACCAGTTGCACCTTTACCAATAATGCCACCAATAATAGCACCACCTAAAAAGCTACCTAAGTCATCATTGCCTTTTTGGCGTCCATAAATTGGCACTTCAACATTTTCACACTGTTCATAAGGCTCACGAAAATTAACATTTTCAACGTTAGCACTAACATCCGTAACCCGTACTGGTACTCTAATTGTTTCACTACTAGCGGCGGACGCAGTAGTAATAATTGCCACTGACATGGCAGTAATTAACCGTAACATTTGCATCTCCTTTGTTGTTACTTTACCAAGATAACATAAGACGTCTTGGTTGTCAAGTAAAATGTTTTACTTTTTACAAGCGTTCATAATCATTTGCTCTGCAAGAGTAAGATCACTTGTACAGTTTACTTGGCTGTCAATTTCCGCTAATACTATCAAATGCATTAATGTTTTTGCAGCTCTTTTATTATTGGGCGTTAAACGATCATACCACGCTACAATATCGTCAGCTTCATCCAATTCTAAGATAGTTTCTAACAGTAGTTCTTGGTGTGCAGTTAACCCAGGTATGTAAATCATAGCTCATCCAAATCTTCAACAAATTGATTTTCTGGTGTTGTAGTTTTCCAATATTTTAGTGTTTTTGTATTTTCTTTTAGTTGCTTGTTAAGATCGTCTACTTGTTCTTTTGTAAGCGTCATAATATTCAATCTTAGCAAACGGTCAGTGTCTTCTGGTAGTGCACTTGTTGCGGACAAAATTTGTTTCGAAACTTGATCTTTCTTTTGTCCTTTAAATTTAATTACATCGTCCAGTACGGCTGTAATGAACTCTACTTTAACTTTAAGCCAGCGATCTAGCTCTGTATATTCGTCTATACGTGCATCAATACGTTTTTGTAAGATGCCTAAACGATACTTACAAAAGTCAATAATAAGCTCACGCTCATCAGTATACTCACGCAAGTTAAAATTCTCATCAATAACTGTCAGGTTTTCACTGTGGTTTTTAGCCAATTTAAAGTTTTTAAGTATTTTATCATGGCTCCACTTGGCACTTGTTTGTTGCTTTAGTTTAATGTCAAATTTAAAGCCGTGTGTGCCGCACTGGTCATCATAACTTACAATGTCGTTATCATCTTCCAGTTTATCCAGGATCTTGACATAACTCTCACGATCAAATCCGTAAGGAATTTCAGTAATTACTAGTCGTGTTGGACTTGGTTTATTATACACACCTGTGCATATATAACGGTCAATAGTGGCATCATAATCAGTTGTACCAGTAAAGTCAGGAAACTCTACTGCCAGACGTTTGGAGATTTTGCCCTTTGTCAAATACTCTCTACATGCGTCACGTAGCGCATCAATACCACGTGGTAGGATATTAGTAGCAAAACCAGTTGCAATGCCTTTTGTACCGTTAGCCAATACTAAGGGTAGTACAGGAATATAAAACTGTGGCGGAGTATGTTCTGGATCTTCATGCTCTGGTGCTAAGTCCAGGTCTTTAATGTACTTCCGAAAGTTTTCGTGTAAACGTGTATACACATAACGTGCCGCACCTGCTTCTTGTACCTGGCGTGTACCAAAACTACCACGTCCTTCAACCAAGCACACATTGTTGTTCCAGGTTGCCGCCATCAACTGCCCAGCACCAGCAGCACTTGTTTCACCGTGTTGATAACCATAGTCACTAACAACACCACTAACAGCAGATACTTTCTTAAAGTCGTTTTTACTGTTTACGATACTACTGTACAAATAAAAACGCTGTACTGGCTTTAGCCCATCATACATATTGGGAATAGCACGATTACTGATAGTATACATAGCATAGTCGTGCATCTCATTTGCAGCAACGTCACTAATCAAATATGTTGAGCTTTGCATTATGCAGCCTCCTGTACTTTTTGCGGTGTTTTACCACTTAACCATTCTTTACGTGGACCACTGTCACTTCCCATCATAACTTCAAACCATACAGGCTTGTCAATTTCAATAGTACTAAACACTGGCTGATTAATAATACTGTGATATTCATCTTCTGTCAAGCTGGCAAGTCCTTTAATATACCTGTGACTATAACCTTTGGACTTATCATCACTTTTAAATGCTTTGGCATCACTATAACGATAGAACCATTTAACATCACTACCTTTAGTACTGATCATAATAGGAGTACGTGTCATGTGTACTCGTTTCTCAGTAAACAAACGTGGCCAAAACTTATAAAAGAACGCCAACAGCAATGCACTAATGTGGTTGCCATCCATATCAGCATCAGCGAGAGTAGCTATATTCTTGTATGCCATGTCATCAATGCTGTCTGGATTGTTGATGTCTAAACCCAGCACGGCTACTAGCTCACTCAGCTCTTTGTTTTTTAGAACATCAGAAGGTTTGATGTCCCAGGTGTTCATCACAACACCACGCAGTGGGAACCCACCAACACGTTTTGGGTCACGCACTTTAATCAGGAAGCCAATAGCACTGTCTCCCTCACACAGGAACAGGGTACCATCTTCGTCACCTGCCTGAATATGCTTTGCAACTTTTACTTTACGAAGTTTTTTCTGTGCCAATGTTGCTGCACGTTTATCAGCGGCAATCTTTTTAGCCAACTGTGCTTCAATAATTGGATCAATAATGTCAGCACTATTCATAATCTTTTTAGCAATGCTGTTAAAGTTTGGAATCATTGCTGTTTCATAGTGTGCTTTGACTGCACTAACATTGTTTGTTAGTCGTTCTTTTGTCTGACTATCATATTGCGGATTGGTAAAGTTACGTGCAAATAGTACATATGTTAAACCATTTTTAATTGTGCTTTTGCCAACTTCAATTTTGTGTTTACGCTTGATCATAGTACCAAGTTCTTCCACAACACCATTAACGATAAAGTCTACATATGCACCACCCTGACGAGTGTTAACACCGTTAATATAACTTGTAGTACGGAACCCATCAGTACTGCTGGCAAAAAAGTATGCAACGTTGTCGCTCTGTGCATGTACTACACTTGCTTGTTCATCGTCACTATACAATGCTGCATACTTGCGAATATTGCTTTCTTTAATACGGCGAGCGTTGAACTTAAAGCGTATTTCTGGAAATGCAATCTGTAGTGCGGTTAAGCGATCTTCAATCAGCTCTACAGTTGCAACATCATCAATATTTTCTACAGCAAGCAAACTTAAATCTGGTGTAAACACAACTTGTGTGCCACTACCCATTTTTTCGCCTTTTTCTACTTTTGTATTTTTTGCACCGTCTGTGCTAGTAATTTTGATACTGTTACCGTTTTGCCAAGTAAGTCCTACGAACTTCTTACTCATAAAGTTTGTGCAGGCACTGCCAACACCGTTAGCACCAATAGTAACACGCTCGTCATCAAAACTGGTACCAGCATTTACTTTAGTCCAGGCCGCAACAGGGCGTAATACTTTTTTGTTGGTGTTTGTATCTACTACCTCGTCCTGCGGAATACCGCGGCCGTTATCAGTAATAGTAATAGTGTTGCCTTTTACAGTGACACTGATTTCATTTGCATGTTTAAAATTAGTACGAATTGCTTCGTCAATTGCGTTATCGATAATCTCATCAATCATCTTGTTTAGTGCTGGCACATACTTAATCTTTTGCCATTTGCCTAACACGAACCGTTCAACTTCTTCCTGAGCAGTTGAACCCAAATACATTCCTGTACGCATACGTACATGGTCTCTAGCACTTAGTACCTTAAAATCTTCTTTTGCCATTGGCTTCCTTAATCTTTGTAAAGTAAGACGTTTTACATTGCATCTTAATATAACGATACAGTAAACTTTTTCAATTGTCAAGCAAATATTTATGGCGGTGGGTCAGGGATTCGAACCCTGGGAGGACTTTCATCCTCGCTGGTTTTCAAGACCAGTGCATTCAACCGCTCTGCCAACCCACCTATTGTTGACTGTCTTTTTCCACAGGACATTTTTTACCGCATCCAGGGCAATGGAAATTTGCCCTTTCTATGCAGTACTTATCATTCATTGTTGGGAAAGACCAATAGTGCTTGCAGGATGTGCAAGTTAAATGCCAGATAATTTCTTTCTGTGCACGTATCATATTATTATTTATTTTTTGTTGATATATTCTGTTTTATAAGCCCCTTCAGGGCTTTTAATGGCAGCTACTAGTTCGTCCCACATGTCTGGACTAATTTGTAGTATTTCTTCTTTGCCGCTGCCTTCATTAAATTGTCTTAAAAAGACTACGTCATCATATAATGTTACGATTAAATCTTCATTAGTCCCATAATCATCTAGGACTCTAATTTCAATTTCATCATGATCCATTTCTACTGTAAACATGTTTAACCTATAAATGGCGGTCTGTACGGGAATCGAACCCGTCTCACTGGCGTGACAGGCCAGTATTCTAACCGATAAACTAACAGACCAATTTGGAGCGGGTGATGAGGATCGAACTCACGACCTGATGGTTGGCAACCAGCCGCTCTACCACTGAGCTACACCCGCTTAAAAAGTGCAATCCATACCGCCACCAAAAGGAGGACTTACGCATGGGTTCCACATAACTTCTACACCATTAACAATTTGTTCTTTCCAACCTCCAGTTAAACGAGCTCGTTCCATCTGATCAGTTGTTGGTGTCTGTAAATTTCCTGTAACTACATATTTCATTTAACTAAAATGTTTGTTTAACATTTCAATGCGATCTTCTGCCGCAGCCATTTTATCCAGTTCTTCTTGGATGGCTTCAACAATATCGCTATGTTCGCCAATACCAACACTCTGGTTCATGTAAACCATAATGTTAGTTTTTGCACGTTCTAGCTCACCTTCGGCATGCATACGTGCTGCTTTTACTAATTGTTCTTTCATTTTTTTTCCTTAAAAATAATATGTGTGGGGAGGGTTAGGATCCTCCAATGAGTCGCTGCCAGTACTACCTGTCTAACTGGACTCATACCTGCCTGCATCCGCTAAGACGAACCGCTAAGTTCCTTCGACATTACCTTAGCCCCATACTGTAAGGGCTTATTCAGTCACCACGATCCACGACCCGTCGGTCTGGAAACTGTATTATTATTTGGTCTCGGTAGCTGGATTCGAACCAACGACCTCTAGTACCCAAAACTAGCGCACTACCAGGCTGTGCTATACCGAGCTACCTTCTCTATAGACGCAGATGGCTTGACTACCTGGTGGATAGTATCCATCTTTGCCACCAACTTCAAATGATAGTGCTTCACGCCTATCAAAACATTCGTACATTGTTGTGTACGTTCCCTTCACTGTTGACTCTAGTTGATCTCCAATGAAGACCAAAAATACTAGTGTCCACATCTGACTTTCCTTGTTTGGCATAGGTGGAGGGACTCGAACCCCCGACACTCGGTTTTGGAGACCGATGCTCTACCAACTGAGCTACACCCATATTTTGGTGCGGATAGAGGGACTTGAACCCCCACGCCGTAAAGCACTAGAACCTAAATCTAGCGTGTCTACCAATTTCACCATATCCGCATATGGTGCCGCTTGAGGGACTTGAACCCCCGACCCACTGATTACAAATCAGTTGCTCTACCAGCTGAGCTAAAGCGGCGTTTTTTATTTATGGCGGAGCGACTGGGAGTCGAACCCAGTACACCAATTAAGGTGTTACGGATTAGCAATCCGCTGCATTACCGTCCTGCCCCCGCTCCGTATAATGGCTCCAGATGTAGGGATCGAACCTACGACCAATTGATTAACAGTCAACTGCTCTACCGCTGAGCTAATCTGGAATAAAACTACTTACCTCATATGCCCAAGCTAGTATCTCCAATCTCGCCGCACGGCCTTATTGACATTGCCGCTCTGGTTCTATTGAAACTAACATCTCTCATTATCATCGAGATTGTGCTTTCAGGTGGCCTGCCCTCCACACGGACATATGAGGTAAATAGTCTCTAAATTTTTAAATAACAGCGTAACGTTTCTTGTTACTTTATCAATATAGTATATTTACTATTAGGTGTCAACAACTATTTTCACTTTTTTTGATTATTTTAAAGAAAATTCTATACCAAATACAACACCAATATCACTGTTATTGTTGCCATAACTTTCTATCGCAGGAGAAGCAAATCCTCTAACATTGTCATTAAAATCATATGTTCCTCTAACAAGTGGTGCTATTGGACCATATGCTGGATAGCCAGTTACTAAACTAACTTCTAACCCAATACGATCTGTTGGTTCTATTCTATATCCACTATAAAAACTAATTCTCTCAACACTGTTGTAATATGCACCAGCAATAGCGCCATCTTCTATAATACGCACATGCGGATGTATTTCATTATAATCGCCCACTAAGCCAAGATGGCTGCTCAGGGCAATTGACCAAATAAATTGCTCCAAAGTAGTGTCTCCTCCGTCTACATAATTATTTAGTCAAGACTAAAGGGGCAAGTTTCCTTGCCCCTTAACACTGATTTTTCTATGTGTATCTTCTGCTAAGTTAAACTTAGAATGAGAAGCTAATGCCTGCTGTTGGGGCAAAATCTTCTGTATCAACATTATAGTTTGCACCTGCTGTCAATGCTGCACCACCAATGTTGTATGTGTACTCACCACCTACGTTTTGGAATGCGTCATCTTGGTCACCGTTTGCATATGCTGTGATGCCCATTACATTTGCAACACCTTCAAATGCAAACTTTTCACCGTCTACATCATATGTTACAACACCTGTTAGTGCTACATCGTTCATTGATGTTCCAACACTACCACCTAGTACAGTGTTTTCTGTGTCTAGGTTATAGTCACCGCTTGCTGTGATTGCAAACGCACCTTGGTTGACTGTGTATGCACCTTGAATGTTGCTTACGTCTGTGATGTCTGCTGTCCAGTCTGTGAAGCCTACTGCAACTTGTGCATCGCCTACAGTTACTTTAACTGACTCAGTCATTGCTGGTGCTGCTAGTGTTTGCTCACCTTCTGCGCCAACAAATACGCCATTGTCGTCGCCCATTGCAACGCCAACGCCGCCAACTTCTGTGCCAACTGTCCAGTTGTCTAGTGTTACTGCGTTTCCGTCAGTTGCACTAAAGTCTAGGTCTACTGTTGCAAGACCAGTTACGTCAACACCTAGGTCAAGACCCATTGTGCCGCCGTAGTTGTCATTAGTTGTTTCAGCAAAGTCTAGTGAAACTTCGCCGCTAATAACTGGGCCAGGTACTGTCGCATTTTCTGTTTCAGCAAATGCAACGCCAGCCATACTAAATACCATTGCGGTAGATAAAAGTAAATTTTTCATGATTGTTTCTTCCGTTAACTATGAAGGCTGTCTTTTGACAGCCTTTTTTTTGTTCACAATTATAATTATCTTTATTAGGTGTAAATTTCACCAGTCAAAAAAATAATTGTGTATGATGTTGTAAATGTGCAACACCTTCTGTTGCTAGGTGTGTTGCCAACCCCCACGTGCTTAAATTAAGCCGCTAGTGCCATCTCTGGCGCACGATTGTCATTTGCAATTGTGAATTTTGACCAATAACGCAGTCATCCGGTTAACTCCACTTCACTTTCACACCTGTCGATCCTATTTCGACCCCATCAAAAAAGGAAAATTAATACAGAAACAACTATCATTCCTATAATAATCATAGGACATGCAATACTTGTGTTATTGCCTTCGATTGGCGGAAACTGTTCAAAGTCGTTCATAGTTTCCTTTTCCTCTTTTGGTGGAGTCGCCGGGTACCGCCCCCGGGTCCAGTATGTGTCCACGTTGCTTCAACGCTAACAGTTTATTTATACATTACCATTTAGGCATTGTCGATAGATTTTTTTGACTTCTAACTGCATTTAACAGTCTTAACACTTTTTGACTGTCATCCTTGGGTGTCCAACCATTTTTTGTTTGAAACTGTTTTTTGCGTTCGTTTTGACTGGCAAATTCCTTGCCTAGTAGTTTTTCCAAGTACGTTAAGTCTTCGTTACTTAGATTTGCTATTGCTCTGCTAACCATATCGTTGCTCCCAGGCTTCATCAAAGCCCACTAAATGAATAGACGCCTCATGGTTTCCCCATAGGCGTCTCATATAACTATCTGCTACTGCTTGAACTTGTTTTTCGTCACTTGACCATTCTGCGGGAATGAGATGACCTTTTACCATCCAGTGAAGTTGGTTGGCCCACTTAAATTCTGTTTTGGACATTTTTTTGCCTTTTTCAGCTTTTACATTTTTGTAACAATGATATTTACTGTATACTGAAATGTTAGCGCAAAAGCATAGTGATTTTTGGTGCTCCCGGCAGGACTCGAACCTGCGACCTACCCGTTATGAGCGGGCAGCTCTAACCAACTGAGCTACAGGAGCGAAACTTTGGTGCCCTCTCCCGGACTCGAACCGGGACGCTGTTACCAGCGAGAGATTTTAAGTCTCTTGTGTCTACCATTCCACCAAGAGGGCTAAAATAATTTATGGCGGTCCCTGAAGGATTCGAACCCTCGACCTAGTGATTAGAAGTCACTTGCTCTATCCAGCTGAGCTAAGGAACCAGCATAAATTATTTAAATTTGTGTTGGTTGTTGTCCAGTAATTAAAAATAGTTTCTTAATTATAGTGTCAACATCTGTTTCTGTCAACCACCCTTTCACAGTATCACCTGCGGCAGTGATACCAGGTAGTTCAGTTTGCATGGCATCTTCAAACACTGCAATTTCATACAAACCTTGTTTATTGCCGTATGACATTTCATTACAAACGATACTTAGTTCGTACTTACCAAAATCCAATAGTGTTTGTACACCATTTGGAGAGTGAGTCTTCATTAATTCAAAATCTGAAAGTTTCATAACTACCTCTTACTGAAGTATCAACACACCTTCATGTGTTTGCATTTTCCCAACAACTGCATCAAACAAAATGTCATGTGCAGCATCAAGTTCTTCAAGTGACGCATTGTCATGTTCACCGTCTAGTACACCCTGAATACGTACCAAGTCTTCTTTAGTCAAGGTATTACGCAGTGGATGCTCAGTGTACTCTGGCATTGCGTCAATTAATTTTTTGAGATAATCGTTCACTGCATACGTCCTGAGGATACCATTGGTACACCACGCTGGCTATATTGTGAATGGATAACACGACTCTGTTCTTGCGTTAAACCTTCATAACGCTCACGTTCGCCTGTTTGATAATCAATAACTGCTTCTACGTACCACATGGTATCTCTCCTCTTGTTACAGTTTATATATAACTACTTATGATGGGATTGTCAAGCCTAAACAGGCACGTTATTGTACATTTCTTCAAGATCAGTTTCAAACTGTTCTACTTCACGGACCTTGCGTTCTAGCATGCGGCGCAGGCTTTCACGTGCCATACGCTTCTCATCGCTGGCTCCTTCTTCCCAAGCAATGAGTACATCTTTGATTGTTTCAATATCAGCAAATACGTCAGTCATCTAAAACTCCTGTTCTGTTTACAAGTTCAATATAAAGTAAACAGATACCATTGTCAACAACTTTTTTCACTTTTAGTAAATTAAATTTGTATATAAATACCAGTAGGAGAAGAGTGACATGGATATATTCGTATTAATTTCAGAGGTGGGATTCCCCATCGCAGGAGCACTAGCCGCAGGATACTTTGTTTTTTTGACACTGAAATTTATTCTAGAAGGCGTAACAGGATCAGTAAACGGTTTAGCAGGCATCATTGGTGCGCTAGACAATAGGGTACAAACAATGAATAACGATTTGGTTAAAATTGATGCACTTATGAGTTACGCACTTGGAGTTAAACCAAATGTTGACAGACTTGCTGCTAATGAAGGGAAACATGACGCAAGGAAAGACTAATGTTTTGGTTAGATTATACAGTACAAAGTGGTCCTAACTGCTTTACAGTAACAGGTGATTGGCCTGGTGAAGTAATGGGCTGGGACCGTGATGGTAACAAAGATGGCGGATTAAAGACAATGCCTTTATATCAACCACAAGATATATTTCAAGTTGACGACACTGGATGGTTACGTAAATTAGATGCAGAACCTGGAGATGTATTCATGTTAACACGTTCAGGTAAATTAGAAAAAATAGCAAAAAATAATGAGGATTAAATAAAATGACTGAAGAAAATAAACCACTGGTAATTGATGAACCAGAAGGAAAATTTGAAATGTCAATTCGTATACTGGGTAATGAATTGATTGCACTTAAAATGGTAGTAGATGACTTTAAAATGAAATGGATAGTTGTAGGACTAATTGCAATGATTGCAATACTTTGGGCTGGTAGTAGTTTTGGACCAGCACTAGTGGATACATTTGGAGCAAACTAATGGAAGATATAGCAGGATTAATTAATCAGTATGGGTTCCCAATAATTGCCGCAGTGGGCATGGGTTACTTTGTGTTTTACGTTTGGAAATGGGCCACTGAAGAAATTGATCCTGTTTTAAGTAAAGCAAATACTACACTGATTGGACTTATTGACCGTGTGCGTATGTTGGACAATGACATGATACGCCTTAACAGTAAACTAACCATGGTGTTGGAATTTAGAGACAAATATGAAAAAGCAACAGGCGAAAAGTTACCAGTTGACTTGGAAGATATAGATGACATTATTGCTAGACATAGCAGTAAAAGTGCACTATGGAAACAACCAGATAAAGAATAATGACAGAATTAACCGTATTTTTATTACTAGTGTGTAAACACGCAATAGCAGACTTAGCATTACAATCAAGATTGACTACCGGAAAGCATGGTACAAAAACAAATTTAAAAACACCAAGACTTTGGATACACTGTGGTGATCATGCTGTTTTAAGTTTTGCTGTATTGATATTTTTTACAACCTGGCAGTGGGCAGTATTATTAGCATTACTTGACTTCGTAATACACAGTTTAATTGATTATACTAAAAACAGAATACAATTGCGTACAGGTGTTACACTAAACAGTAAACAATACTGGTACTATGCAGCCGTAGATCAAATATGTCACTACTTGACATATTGCTTAATGGTTATAATCCTAGTGCCCAGTGTGTATTGAGATATTCTTCAACATCAGCAAGTTCTTGTGCTGACAATACTTTGTTAAACATTAGTACTTCTGCAATGTCACCAACAAAGTGATGTACACCATCATCTCTACATGCAAAGTTGTACTGCTTTGTAGTACCTAACAATGTTGATCCCACGCCTGGGTCAGCAGTAAAGTCCAGTAGTTCTTCGTTCTTGTCAATACGTAGTTTTAGTCTGTCTGCGTCAGTTGCACCATTGCCAAAATACTGTAGTGTAAAGATATGCCAATTTGCATCACCAGCGTTTGAGGTGGCGCCTGTGCCGCCACTAGTATTGGTTTTCCACACTGCGCCATCATGGAAGATACTTAATCCGCCGTTGTTTGTACTTGTTAAGTATTGTGTGCCAGCACCTAAACTAGTTGCTTTGGCAACCACAAAAACAGTTTGTGCATTTGTATTCGCTAAACTTGCAAACGGGTTAATACTTAATCCTGCATCACCGTCAAAACGTACTACACTGTATGTGTTTAGTTCATTGGTTTCGTATGTTGCACGAGCCGCTGGTCCTGTACCAATTGGGTTAGCATTGTGAGCAAAGTTGGATTTGTCGTTCCACTGTGTAATACCATCGCCATCTGCTGGATTGGTTGGTTGGAATTGTGTAATGTCACTACCATCATACCAAATCTGCAAACTTGTATCAGCGTCAGCAACAATATTGGCAATTTCACTTACTGTGGTAATTTCGTTAGTACTTGTATCGCTAATTGTACCGTTACTGGTTGCAACTACATCATATGATGTCTCATAGTCCAGTGTCTGAGAACCAGCACTTAAATCAAGTGACCAGTTATCACCAACCGCTGTTAGCTCTGGACTTGTTCCCAGTGTATATGTTACACCATCAATTGCGACAGTAAAACTTGTACTGTTTGAACTATCATATATGCCTGTTATAGTACCGTCAATATCAAATGTACTGTCTGCATTGACAACTGGAGTGGCTGGTGTAGGTAATACACTGCCCATAGTCCATGGACGTCCAGTAATCAATCCACCTGTATTGGGGTTGTTATCAATACCAGGGATATTGCCATCAAAAGTGTCAGGCAATTGTGTTAAGTCGTATACATTTTTTGATCTAAAATACGGTTTAGTAGGATCAATTGAACCTGTAATAGTACCGTCTGCTGCTACTACTTTGCCTTGTCTTTTTGCACTTGCCAAATCAAGTTTAGCTACCTGTGCTTGTTGTTTTGTATACGTATTTCTATCACTGATTCCATTTGCACTCATATGAAGTCTCCTTGTACGTATTTATTTGTTTATTCACATTTTTCATACTTACACGGATTTAAAGTGCGATCCATTGTTGGTCCTACATTTTCCCAATATTCCTTGCTAGGATCATAAACAACTAACACAAGCCCTATAAGAGTTAGCAATGTTACAAAAATTAACATTTTCATTTACGTGCCTCCCTGTTATCCCAAGGAGCATTTTCATAACAACCTGTTGGTAGTTTATCTTTATAGTTTACCCACGCTCGCATACTATTGCCGTTGGTTTCTATGCCAGCACTTTCAAATGGCATTTCACGTGGCTTACCCCAACAGCGATTTAAACTCTGTCCTGGTACTCTATATCTTGGATTGTGTTTTAGGAAATCTCTTAATTCAGCGTATTCTTTATCACGCTCAATTTTTCTATACTTACTCAAACAGGCACTTAGCCCGTTCCAGTCATTAGTGTTTATAAACTCAGGGCCATCCTGAAATTTCACTTGTTTTTTACATTCGTCCATATAATCAGACGCTATCGCTATCTGACCTGACACAAGTGCCAGAAACACAGACATTATTATCACTCTCACATAGGTATTTATTAAATACTGTTATATTTCTGCATAATTATATCAGAAACTGTATCACTACACATTACTTCATAGTGTGTATGTGGTACTTCAATAAATTCCATATCATTTCTGTGTGTCATACTTGCATAAGTTACAACACCATCATTTGGTCCATTGTGATAAGGTACACTGCCATGTGTGCTTACTAGTTGTGTCCAAGGAATATCAAGTTTAATATTATGTCCACTTTGTACTGGGTGAGCACGCCTGCCTACATCTTTAAACAATGCATAACTGGGTACCATATATTTTGCCCAGTCTGCTGTACTGCTTCCACGGAACGGTGTACTAATACTAACAGCGCCAGCAACTCTGATATGCTGTGTCAGATGCAATGCATAAAGTCCGCCCATGCTGTGACCTATAATAAAATGTGGCCCATTTCCTTTTACTTGTGTAACTATGTCGTTTAGGTTATCGTAAAAACGATTCATACTACTGTAGTTAATAAGTATTTCTTTTTTAAATTGAGTTTTACTTCTTAGATATTCAAAACTCAAACTACTCTGATTTGCACCGTGTATCCAGATAACATTGATGTCGTTATCTGGTTCTTGAAAATTTATTTCTGTTTTATTTTGTCCTAATAGACCTTTAAAAAAATTAATCACTTACTCGTCGCCACAAATACGCCATTCCAGTCTTTAGGGAGGTCTTGTGTTTGCATATATTTGCATCTATCCATCCACATATTATAATACGAAGTCATTTTAAAGTCAAACTCATTACATAATTTTGCACTCATCATATAAGCAGTTTCAAACTCTTGATTGCGATAGGCTTCGTGCATCTTTTCGTGTGTTGCTTGACTTGCATGCCAAGAATACTGTGGATTATCCAATACTGTATAGATATCCAATCCTACACTTTTACCTTTAACCTGTAAACTATCTACTTTAAGATAAAAGAAATCGTCCTTAGTTTGCTCGTATGTTGCTTCGCCAACAAGTAGTAAACAACCATATTCTTTACACTTGCTTTCTACACGAGCGGCAGTACTTACTGCGTCCCCGAGTACATCATAACTGTGGCGCTTAGTAGACCCCATTTCGCCAATGTACCCAAGACCAGTATTAATACCAGCCCCCATGCCGACAGGCGGCCGTCCTTCTGGAATAATAACTTCTTCATTGAACTTCTCCACTGCTTTAAGCATATCTAAACCACACCGTACGGCTGTACGAGCGTGATCGGGATCATCAATTGGTGCATTATGTATATGCATACTTGCATCACCAATATATTTGATAATCATACCATCTGCGTCTAACACAGGTTCAGTAATGGCATCCATATAGCCATTCATTATACGAGTAAGTCCTTGTACGTCATCCCCAAAGGATTCTCCCAGTGGTGTAAAACCACGCAAGTCACTAAACACAATGCTTACGTCTTTCTTTACACCTTTTTTAACAAGGTCTGGATTTTCTTGTAATAGTTTAACAACAGTTGGGCTAGCATACCCTGCAAACTGTTTCTTAATTGCTTGTTTCTGTAAAAATTCATCTACAAATTTAAGTATGTAACGTTTTAGTCCTACTAATAGTAAAAACGTAGGTACAACTAGTCCGTCAACTAGCCAGTTATATTCGTTGAATACATATATACTTCCGCCTATCGTTGCACCAACTAGTACAACAAAGAAGCCTATACCAATAAAAGTCCAACGACTTAATAATATTAATACAATACCACCGCCTATTAGTAACAACAGTTCAGCGTCTGTTGTCCAACCTGGGCGTTCAATATTGCTTTCATTAAACACTGTGCCCAGTACAGTAGCATGTATTTCATGTGGGAACACACTGCCAGCCGCTGTAGCAACTGGCTGTCCAATTCCTGCGGCTGTTGGTCCTACAAATACAATGCCGCCAGCAAAATCATCTGGCAAGTCCATAACACTATAACTTTTAGTTTGCTGACTCCAGTCTATCCAAACACGACCTAGTGCATCTGTTTGTATAGGCCCAAACTGTGGTATACGTAATTTGTCTACACCAAACTCATTTAATTTAATCTGAAAACTTGGATCACCTGCTATAACACGTAGTACTTCCATTGTAACACCTGGATACAATGTCCCATTACTTTCTATAATGAGTGGTAATCTACGTGTTACACCGTCTTGTTCTGGAAAAGTGTCTACTATTCCTGACCCAACAGAACTATACTCAATGTCTGGAACGTTTGCAATAACTCCTGGTACACTGGGTATAAGATCCATAAAGTCACTGTTAATGATAGTAGCACCAGGATTAATTGCTTCATTTTTGCTTTCCTCGGCTCCGAGCATATTTAATATAACAGGTAGTTGTTGCATTGTCAATGCAAGTTCTTCGTCTTCACCAGCCCTGTCTTGCTCTGCCATGAGCACGTTGAATACAACTAACCCAGCACCTCTATTGTATAAGTCTGTAATAAGGTCAGCATAATCGCCACGTGGCCAAGGCCATTGACCATATTCTTCCAATGCAGCTTCGTCAATATTAACAGTGTATACATTGTTTTCAACAGGCTCTTGATTTACAATCAGTGTATCAAAATAACGTAATCGTAAACTTTCTATAAATGCTGGATTAATTAATTGCACATATGCAAGTATACCTAATACTAGTACACTCCAGAGCGGACTGAATAATACTGATCGCATGGTTAGATTTTTCATGAGCTGTTCCTAAATTATATACATATTTATTCGTTAGGAATATATCTTCTTATGCCAATTGCTTTTCTTGGACTGAATAACTCGTAACGTACTTCATTACTCTGGTTGCCACCCAAAATAATCCAATATTCTTTTCCGTTCATTATACGAGTCTCAACATAGAAACCAACATGACCTTGCCATCCTTGATTACCACGTGGAAATACTACCACATCGCCTCGTTTAATGTCTTGTTTTTCTATACGGCTGCCCCACATTAAAAAACTTCTTGCAGTTAATGGATATTCACTTACTGTATCACTGCCTGGTATGCCGTCTATTTCCAGTACTGCATTGACAAATGCTGCGCACCATTCCGTACGAACAGGATCAACTCCTACAAGTTCACGTAATTCTGTTCTGTCTTGACGCTCCTGTAGCCCAATGTAAGGTTGGGCTGTTACGACTGGGTCCTTTGTCGTAGATTGGCAGCCTACTAGGGCTGCCAATGCCATTGTGATAATCGTCATTCTCATCATTGATATTTATTTAGAACTGTATTTTAATACCAGCACTCATGTAAGTACTTGTATTATCACCGTCCATTACTCTGTTTGCACTACCAACAATACTAACACGATCGTTTATTGCACGATCAATACCAAGTCCAATGCGTGTTGCATCGCTATCACCAAAGTCTTTGCTTACACTTGCTGTAAGCATTCCTGTGTCAATATTAAAGCCTAGTGTTGCAAAACGATACATATCGTCTGTTGCTGCATGTGATAATACTGCTTGTATGTCACCTGTTTCATCATATGCATCCATAGTCTTCTTGCCCAGTGTTACTCCTGCAAACGGGCGAACTGTACCTGTTGACTTTTCTGCTGTGACATTTAGTCCCATATCACGAGCAGTTGTTTCACCAGCTGCACTAAAGTCACCAATGGTTCTGTTATAAGAAATATCACTGTTAGCCATGTGTGCACCAACACCAATTGTCATATCTCTGTCGTCTAATGCTTTACCAATTCTGCCTTGTAATACAGTTGTTGTCATACTGCCTGAACTATCTGTGCCAGTTAGTGTTGTTTCTGCACGGTTAATGCCACCGCTTACAAGCATACCATTGTCTGTGCCTGTAGTATGTCCTAAACCAACTGCTTTTGTTTCTGCACTGTAGCCATTGCCCATATCGTGTGATACTCTACCACCTGAAACTCCTTCAGCAATACCTAAACTTTTGTGTACATTTAAACCAGTTAATTGTGTTGCTGCATCCATACGTCCAACAAATGCACCTGGATCAGTTACAGTGGAAACTGCGTTGTTGCGAGTTTCTGTTTCTGTAGTAGTACCAGTTGTTCTTGTAACTGTGCTGCCGTCACTGTAAGTATCAACTACTGTTGTAGTTGCTGTTCTTGTGCGCTCTTCTGGTGTAGTAACTATTGTAGTTGTTTCTCTGTCAATAGTTTGCACACCTACTGCTACACTTGAATCGTGTGTGGTTTGTGATTGTGTTAGCACAGGTAAGTCTGTGTCATGTGCCCAAGATGTCCAAGTGCTGTATGACGTTGAAGGAGCACTTGTACTTGTCACTGTAGGTTCTGCTGTACCTTCTGCTGCATCAGTTGCTGACCCAACATCTTCTAGTGTTCCCCAACTATCTGTTGTTGTAGTGTCACCACCGCCAGCACCGTTTGCTATAGCAGTATCAGCCGCATCAAACGCACTTGGTCCAAAGATGTATGCGTAACTTGCTGTTAGAATATCACCTGTGCTAACACTGGTCCAGTTCCAACTTAAACCAATAGTGTTGTCACCTGTGTTTGTTAAACTACCGTCACCATCTACACTATTTTCTGTATAACCGTCTGCTGAGGTACTCCACGTACTGATACCAGCATCAACATTTGAGTCTGTTGAATACAATCCTAGTGCGTATCTCGAACTCAATGCCTCTGAGAACGCAACATTGCTATCCGGAATAACACCGTAACCTAATACATTGTCTGTGCTACTACTATCGCCTGTTGCTGCTCTTGCGTCTGGATCAATAAAGCGTCCAAACCAAACATCACTAGCATCTTGCTTCATTGTAATACTTGTGC
>Ga0181570_10000495_pt1 | contig 36842 bp, 36 predicted proteins | sample 101ome_18_FD_148667 | JGI IMG/M metagenome (GOLD analysis project Ga0181570, IMG submission 148667) | Coastal salt marsh microbial communities from the Groves Creek Marsh, Skidaway Island, Georgia - 101406AT metaG (spades assembly) | ecosystem: Environmental > Aquatic > Marine > Intertidal zone...
AGGGCATACTTTTCGAGGAGAACCTTTAGCTCAATAAAAAAATTAAACGCCCTATCGGGGCGTTTTTTTTGGAAGAAATTTTTTAAATTATCACTAAAGATAGGATTCGCTGTTCCGACTTTTTAATTAATAAGTAAGTGTATGGAGAATTTTGATGAACGCTCTTGCTAGAAGAACAATGGACCTATACGATCAGGTTAGCTACGATGCCAGTGTTGACTTTGCTAACCAGCATGCGCTCGTTTCGATGCTCTTTCGGGCCCTGACAGATAACCTCTCTGACTGTGAGCGCCACATGTCCAATAACGAGTTGAGTGTCAAAGGAGAAAAGATCACCAAGGCACAGAACATCATCATCGGTCTCTTGACCACACTAGATTTTGAGAAGGGCGGAACCATAGCGACCGAGCTTGGGTCCATATACGAATACTGCCACAGGAGGCTCACACACGCGCATGCCAGGAACGACCTTGGAGTGCTTCGTGAGGTTAGGGACATCCTTGGCAAGCTCGAGAGCGCCTGGCAAAGTATCCCCTCAAACATAGCTAGTTCGGCGCAATAATAAAAAAATATTTTTTTGTTGGGGGTTCACAATCCCAATCTCTTTGTTATTATCAGGTGTCAGAATTTTGACACCTAGGATAATAAAAAGAATCTATGGGAATTTTTGGGGACAGCCCGGAGACAGCTCAGCTCCTTCAGATGATCGACGCCTGTGCCGCGAGCGATGCCTCTGTGTTGATTCAGGGCGAGACGGGATCCGGAAAAGAGGTTGTCAGCCGCGAGCTACACCAGAGATCCCCACGATCCGAACACCCATTCATAGCCCTAAATTGTGCAGCAATCCCAAGCCAGCTCCTGGAGAGCGAGCTATTTGGCTACCTAAGGGGCGCCTACACGGGCGCGATCACAGACCGAAAAGGCCGGATAGCACAAGCCCACATGGGAACGCTGATGCTGGACGAGATTGGCGACATGCCACTCGAGCTCCAGGCCAAGCTGCTAAGGTTTCTTGAAGACAGGGTCGTCGAGCCTCTTGGTAGCACTGGATCTGGATTCAGTGTAGACGTGAGGGTGATCGCGGCAACCCACAAGGACCTAAACTTCCTCGTTAGTGAGGGTAAGTTCAGGGAAGACCTCTACTACCGCCTAAACGTTATCCCGCTCAAGGTGCCGCCACTCAGGGAGCGGTTGCGTGATTTACCTAAACTCTGCAGCCACTTCTGCGAGCTCCACGCAAAGGGGCTCCCGGGGATAAGCTTCTCAAAGGATACCTTAGAGGTACTGTCAAAATATGCTTGGCCGGGGAATATTCGTGAGCTATCAAACTTAGTGCATCGCTTTACGGTTTTATTCCCCGGCCGAGAGGTTGACATCATCCGCCTTCCCATCAGCCTTCTCACGCCGGGACTAAAGCAAATCATCATGGATCACGTGGGTGACTCTTACACCGAGCCCGTTGGGCAGGTGGATTTTGCGCAAGCAACAGATGCCAACATACTTGATTTTTTTGAAGTTGATATCGATAGCGATGAAGATGCCAAGGAGGCTATCCCAGATCAAGAGCTAACGGAAATGGTGTTGGAAAGGCGGAAGGAAGTATTAATCTTGCCGGTAGGGGGGGTGAATGCAAAGCAGATGCTAGAAAAGTATGAGAGGGGATTGATCCAAGCCGCATTAAGGCAGGCGGATAACAACACACAGGCCGCTAAATTGCTTGGCATGGAGCGCACTACCTTCATCCAAAAACTCACCCGCTTTGGCATCGACTCCAAGTCTGTCAAATAATTGCCACATTCTTGCCGAATATATGTAAATAACTGTTTTATATAAATAAATTAGACATGGCATAGTAATTGCTGACTCTGAGTTAATGGTGTCCAAACTTAAACTCTTAGAAGCAATGACCATGCAACAGAGACTAAATAAGGCAAGTAGCCAAGAGCCACAAACAAATAAGATAGAACAGGCTAAGGTGGAAGAAGGTATATCCACAGATCAGCCTTTTGTGTTCGTTGATCCGGTGAGTGCCAAGGTGTTTAACTTGGCGTGTAAGGTTGGTCTTACAAACATGCCGGTTCTGATTACGGGCCCCACCGGCGCAGGCAAAGAAATCATGGCGCGTGTGGTGCACGAAAGTTCAGAGCGTGCTGATAAACCCTTTGTTGCTATTAACTGCTCGGCCATCACTCCAAGCCTTGCCGAGGACCTACTCTTTGGCCACGAGAGAGGGGCATTCACAGGAGCGAACGGTCCACACGCTGGCTGCTTTGAGCAGGCAGAGGGTGGCACACTGTTTCTTGATGAGATCGGCGAAATGCCGCTTGAACTGCAGCCAAAGCTACTGCGTGTACTCCAGGAAAAGAAGCTTACCCGGATCGGTGGCAAACGTGAAATACCGATTGATGTCCGTATTGTGGCAGCAACCAACGCCAACATGCACGAGGATATTCAGCAGGGATTGTTCCGTGAAGATCTCTACTACCGCCTAAGTGCCTTCAATCTCCAGCTCCCTGCACTGGCTGAGCGCCCACTTGATATCAAGGCCCTTGCACTTCTAATGCTGCAAAAACACGCAATAGGACAAGTGGTGCCTGAGCTCAGTAAGGAAGCCCTCCATGTCTTATTGTCATATCACTGGCCCGGAAATGTCCGTGAGCTCGAAAATGTCATGGCAAGGGCTCTGCTCTTATGTGATGGTGGGATCATTTCACCCGATGAATTGATGTTTGATCAGCCGGTAGAACAAGCTATCTCGAGAAGGGGGTCAGTAAACAGTATTCATGAAAGCGGTACTTTACAGGAGAGTTCACGTGAAATGGAGTGCCAGCAAATTATAGAGGCCATGCGTATATCTCGTAGCCGTGGTGACGCAGCAACTCGCCTGGGGATTAGTGAGAGAACACTAAGGTACAAACTGCAACGAATGCGTCAGGCAGGTATGGATGTACCTAAAGTATATTCTAGATAGGTAAAAACGATGACTCCAGTAAATGATGCAAGCTCAGTGCTAGCACAGATACGAAGCTACCAGGCCAAAATATCTGACCAACATGCCACGGTGGCAAACGATCTCGATGGTGCCACTGGTACAACTAACCAAACAATCAATTTCAATAACATGGTAGGTAAAGCCTTTGTCGACAGTATGCGTAAAGTTAATGCACTACAGTCGGAAGCAAACACCATGATGACAAAATTTGAAATGGGTGAGGATATACCACTTACTGACGTGGTGATGTCTATGCAGAAATCATCACTTGCCTTTGAAGCTACCTTGCAAGTACGTAATAAGGTCCTTAAGGCTTACGAAGACATAATGAACATGCCTGTGTAAGGCAAAACAATAATACAGACTAAAGATTAGCTGAGTAAAAAATAAGGTATCGATATGGCGACAGCAATAGCCGAAAATCCTGTAGCTCTTGATTCCCCACCAACCGATAGTGCTGAAAAAGCTACTAATCTGGCTGTGCAAGCTTCAACAAGTCCGGAAGTGGACGCGGCGCGTGCGCAAATGGCTGATGTCGCAAAATTCCCGACGGTATCGGAAATATTTGCGCAACCACTGGTAAGAAAGTCTTTGCCGGGCCTTATGCTGTTATTCGTGTTACTTGGCTTTCTAGTCTTATATTTATGGATAAACGAGGGCGAGTACCGAACATTATTCCCAGAGATGATGGAGTCAGACCGAAGCGAGGCATATGACCTACTCATAAGCTCTGATGTGCGAGTAAGAATCTCGATACAGACCGGTAACTTAGAAGTCCCCATGGATCAATACCACGAAGCTAGAATGCTGCTGGCGGCATCTGGCTTGCCTCGCTCTACCAATAACCAAGTATTTGATAGCTTTGATATGGAAAGTGCGATGACTACCAGCCAGTTCATGGAGGAGGCCAAGTATGTGGCCGCCATAGAAAATGAATTAGCAAAAAGTATTACGCGTATATCTTCTGTAGAATCTGCGCGAGTCCACATTGCCGCGCCAAGGCAAAGCTCATTTGTACGCAACCGTACACCGACTAAGGCATCTGTTGTTGTGACGCCTTTCAGGGGACGTTCTATCACTCAGGCGCAAGTACAATCCATATCTTACTTGGTCTCCTCTTCTGTACCTTACTTGGCGGTTTCTGATGTATCGGTGGTAGATAATATGGGAAACCTACTGACAAATTCTCTGACCCCATCTCTAACTGAGGCTACATTACAATCCGGTTATGAACGTTCAGTAGAGGAAGACTACAAAGAGCGCATCATTCAGCTACTTGAGCCTTTAATAGGTAGAGAAAACTTGCGCACGGATGTGGATGTGACTCTCGATTTCACGCAATTGGAGACTACTAGCGAACGTTATGATGACGATGGAAGCGGCCCGGTAACGCGCTCGGAGATTCTTGTTAATGACCAATCCTCCTCTCGTGCAGCTGGTGGTGTACCAGGTGCATCTTCGAATGTGGTACCCAATGATACCGTAGTTATAGCGGCAGATGAGGCTGATCAAGCAGCTCAGCAAACAGAGACAGGGCCGACGTCTACGTCAAGTCGTACAACCCGGAACTACGAGGTAGACAGAACAATGCGATACCAACGTAACCAGGTTGGGCAGCTTGTTAAGATGTCGGTGGCTGTGGTGCTCAATCAGACAGCATTGGCTACCGACAGTGCGGTAAATGAAGGTGATATCAGTGAGGATGTGCTTAATAACTTCCGAACACTTATTGAGGGTGCCATTGGATTCAATGAAGAGCGCGGCGATGTAGTCAACGTCATCACAACACCGTTCCGTCCAAATGAAATAATCCCAAACCCTGTCAAGTGGTATGAAGATACATCAATAATAGCTTTAATTAAGATGGGTGCTATTACCTTGGCATTCATACTACTAACAGTTTTAGTAATCCGTCCAGTGATACAGTTGTATTTGCCCAAGGTTGAGATTGAAGATGATATACCTAAAAGATTGGCCGATGGTGAGCTCTCCGAGGAGGAGCTGGCTATGATTAATGTGGGCGATGGCGAGTCCTTGGAAGAGATCAAGGCGAAACTCAAACCTAAAAAGTCAACAATCTCAGCGGATATGCTAGATACAGCAAACACATACGATGACAAAGTGGCTCTTATACGATTGCTGGTGGCAGAGGATTCGGGCCGCGTCGCAAACGTGATGAAGAAAATGATCAAGACAAACTGAGGTTACTATGGCTGAAGCAAAAACTAACCAAAACGATCAGGCCGAACCAGTCCTGCCAGAGGCGGTGCGTCAAGAACTTGAAATAATGACAGACACTCAGCGGGCAGCTGTAATTATGCTGCTATTAGGTGAGCAGCAGGCAGCAGACATTCTTCGATTTTTATCACCACGAGAAGTTCAGGCACTTGGTGCTCAAATGGTCATGGTTGCCGACTTGTCACAAGAGGCGGTCAACGTTGTGCTAGATGACTTCGTTGCAACTATCAAGAAGCAGACAAGTCTTGGATTAGGTACGGTTGACTATGTGGAGAATGTATTCAAGCGAGCATTAGGAGATGATAAAGCTGCTACTGTACTAGGCCGGATCATGCCGGGTTCCTCAAACCGTGGGATGGAAATTCTACGTTGGATGGATGCGCGCTCAATCGGTGAAATGATTCAAAATGAACATCCTCAGGTTATCGCTATTATTCTTTCAGTGGTTGAGTATGACGTAGCCGCAGATGTCCTTAACTTCCTTCCGCCTGAGGTTCGTCCGGAAGTAATACAGCGTATTGCGTTGCTCGACACTGTTCAGCCTTCGGCGATGGAAGAGCTCGAGTCGATAATGCAGCAGCAATTCTCGAGCAATAGCTCAGCGAAGTCGTCAAACTTTGGTGGCATTAAGACGGCCGCTAAGATTATGAACTTCACTAAGGTGGAGCTTGAAAGTACGATTCTCGCTGGTGTCGCCAGTATCGACGAAGAAATCTGTACGAAGATTCAAGACAGCATGTTTACTTTTGATAATCTCAGTGGATTGGATAATCGTAGTATCCAAACTCTTATGCGCAGTATCGAAATGGATATGCTTATGGTGGCGCTCAAAGCATCAGATGAGGCGGTTAAGGAGAAATTCCTTGACAACATGTCACAACGTGCTCGCGTGATGTTCCTCGATGAGATGGAAGCCAAGGGCCCAGTTCGGATTACTGATGTGGAGACTGCACAGAAAACTATTATGCGTATAGCCCGCAAGCTATCAGATAAAGGAGATATCGTATTAGCTGGTCGAGGAGACGATTTTGTCTAGTAATCAATCCAAAGACTCAAATACTCTGAGAGATAATATTGAGTGGAAGCTCAATGCCCTCCTCATGGCAGACAAACAAGCCAAGCACTACGCTCGCCATAGCACTGAAGATAATGTGATAGAGCAGAGTTTCTCTCCTTGGATACCAAAACGTTTAAACAACTTTGATCAAAAGGCGGAGCAAAGCTTGCAACGGCTAGCACCGACTGATGATGAAGAGCTATCTACGCAAGAGTCGGAGGATTTAGAGCAGGAACAGACGATAGTCTTGAGCGAAGAAGAAATCGAAATTCAAAAACTGCAAGCACGTATTAGTCATATAGAAGAAGAAAAACAAAAATTGAAAACAGAGTGCTATGAAGAAGGTTATAACCAAGGTAAGCAGGATACTCAGCACTCCCTAGAAGCTCAATATGCCATGCTCGATGGACTAATAGGTAAACTAGGTGATATAAAAATAGATATCAAAGATTTTGTTGGCTATATCGAGACATTAGCTTTGGAGTTGACACGGGGCGTGTTAAGGCAGTCTGCATTGGAGGTAGAGCATTATAGGCAGCTAATTCGTGAAGCGATGGAGATGTTTGAGCCTACTGCGCAGCAAGAGCTTAAATTATATGTTCATCCCGACGCTCAAAACATGCTTGAAGGCAGGCTCGATGATTTGGGGCTAAAAGTTGCAATTTTTCCAGACCATAATCTTGATTTAGGTGATTTGCGGTTAGTGTTTGGTTATACCGAAATAGAAGAATTGATGACCCAAAAGCTGTTAAGTGCTTTTGACCGACTCACTCAGAGGGGTAGCTAAAATGTTGACACTGAAAAGTGTCTCGCTCGACGAGCTATCCGATTTGCCTTTTCAATTAGAGCGTAATTTGGAGGTTTTGGCAAAAGAGCAGTTGCCACCTATGCAGCTGAGTGGCTATGTGACAAAGGTTGCCGGTACCTCTATTGAAGCAGAGGGTTTGAATAGTCCGATAGGGTCTCTATGCAAGGTGAGTTGTCAAAGCGGTAGAACAATCATTGATGCAGAAGTGATTGGTTTTTCCCAAAGTAGTCTATACCTAATGCCCTATAAAAGTACTGAGGGATTGTCACCGGGTTGTCGAGTTCTTCCAAGACAGAGTTCTTCAGTAGGCAGATTAGCTGATGAATTAATTGGGCGTGTTATCGACGGTTTTGGTGAAGTTCTCGATAGTGGTCCATCCATAGACTACTACACAGAAGAGAATCTAGAAGGTAAACCTATTAATCCTATGCATCGTCCCCCAATAGATGCTGTACTGGAAACGGGTATTAAAGCTATAGATACTTGCCTCACTATAGGCCGAGGCCAGCGCATGGGTTTAATCGCTGGGTCTGGTGTGGGAAAGAGTGTTTTATTAGCAATGCTTGCTCGAAACACGGCGGCAGATGTTGTAGTAATTGGGCTTATTGGAGAACGTGGCCGTGAAGTAAACGAATTTATTCATCAGACCTTAGGCAAGGATGGTATGAAAAAATCTGTAGTTATTGCCGCTCCAAGCAATGCATCTCCATTGGAAAGGCTCAAAGCTGCCAAATTGACACATTTAATTGCAGAGTACTACAGAGATCAAGGTAAGCACGTTCTCATGTTATTCGATAGCCTAACCCGTGTTGCTCATGCGCAGCGAGAAATAGGCTTAGCTGTTGGTGAACCACCAACCACTAAGGGCTACCCGCCTTCAGTATTTTCATTATTACCTCAATTAATCGAGCGCACGGGGGTGGGTGTGAAAGGGCGAGGCTCGATTACCTGTTTCTATACTGTATTAGCCGAGGGAGATGATCGCAGTGATCCGATTGTAGATATCGCTCGAGCTTCCCTAGATGGCCAAGTCATGCTTTCGAGGGCCTTAGCAGATAAAGCACATTATCCAGCCATTGACCTTATGGGCTCAATTTCTCGAGTTTCTAGCTCTATATTGAAAAAGGAACAGATTCTATTAGGCCAACGTTTACGCAGATTGTGGTCTTTGTATAACGAAAAAGAAGACTTAATTCAGATTGGTGCCTATGAAGGTAAAAGTAATCCAGAGTTAGATGAAGCTATAAAATCACGCGTTTCGCTTAGTCAGTTTCTCGTACAAGGTGAACATGAAGTTGTCAAACAAGAGTCGAGTTGGCATCAGCTAGGGGAGATTCTGTCATGAATAAAGCAAAAACTTGGAAGTTTTTAGCAGAAAGGAAAGTAGCAGAATTTAATGAATTAGATATTGAGCGACGAGAAATGCTTGATGCAAAAAAATTAATCGAAGAGAAGATAAGCTTTGTGGCAGAGATTATCGAGGAACAGCAGGTTGAGGAAATTAATAAGGATGCTGTTTTTCGGTTGGATGGAATTCATAAGACGCGCCAAGTATATCTTTCACAGTTAAGGAACATGCATCAAGGATTAGTTACACAAACCATGGATGTAGAGTTAAAGATAAGCAAAATCCGGCAGCAGATGGAGGTATTACAAATTGAAAAACAACGATATGAGAAGCTTGAAGACCTTTCGAATAAAAAGCTAGCGAGAATTCAAACACAGCTTGAGCAAAAAGATAGCGATCAATTTGCTCTTCAGAATTTTCTACAAAAAAGTAAAACCGTATGAAGATAAAGGCTGGCATACTAATTGCTAACCTATACTCAGTACTAATAAAGCTGAATAGTGAATACTGAGATGGTTAACCAGAACGTATCATTTAATCTAACACAAATTATAGAGTCACTTGATGTAAGTCCTTCTTCTGTCAGTGAAAATGTTATAAATTCTGGAGCTGGTGGAGAGCAGTTTTCTATGGTCTTTGCTACCGCTATAGAACAAGTACGAGAACAAAATGAAGGGATAGAAGCCGCCGTTTTGAGTAAATCTGGCAAAAATTTGCCGCTTTCGGGCTTTCAACGACATAATGTAGAGGAGGAGCTCGCCCGTAATGCGGGGACGCTAACTGCCCTGAATCAATCTATAATTGATGGAAAAGTATCTCATGAAATTCAAGTAAAGAAAGGCGCTCAGGAAGAGCAAGTGCAGGAAGCGGATAGTGAGGTTTCTACCGAATTTAAGTTACATACTGTACGTTTCATGAATGGGCGTAAGGTGCTGACGTCCATAGTGGATCAAGGTGACCTCCCAGAGTTATCTGAAAACTATAATAGTGATTTGCATACAGTAGAAGATGATATATTTCCTAACTATTCCTCAAGTGTTGAGATTAAATCCCTGCTACAAGATGCTCAATTCAAATCACTACCACTTTGGTGGCAAAAGCAAAATATTCAATCAGTAGATCATGATAAAGAAGTGTCGTTAGCAGGGAGGATGGCTGTTTCTCATGGTAAACAAGCAAGCATAACCGCAGTCACAAATAAAAAACCTATTGCTACTACTGATAAAATAGCCCTCAATAGCTCAAAATATATAGAAGATGCATCAGATTCGAATATGTCAGAACTTGCTGGGCTAGATGTTGTTGAATCCTTAAAAAGGTTAGGTCTCTCAGAGAAAGAGATGAACAGATTACGTGAATATATAAGTGATAATCCCGATACTGATGAAATAGCCCTCAATAGCTCAAAATATATAGAAGATGCATCAGATTCGAATATGTCAGAACTTGCTGGGCTAGATTTTGTTGAATCCTTAAAAAGGTTAGGTCTCTCAGAGAAAGAGATGAACAGATTACGTGAATATATAAGTGATAATCCCGAAATTCTTGAGGTTACGGATAATGCTATGGCTGCAAGAATATATGAGGTGTTTTCGGATAGTAATCTAGGAAAACAAGTTAATCAAAACTTGCCTACTGCTATGAATAGTACCGATATTAGTAATGCTGCTTCTATGAATAGTAATCTTATTGCACAGGTGACCAAAAATTTAGAAGAAGCCATGAACGTAACGAATAAGATTGAAACTATTGTTGAGCAAGATGAAAGTATGGCTGGTTTAATGGTAGCCAAAAAAGGTTCTATTAAATCTATGGAGGCTATTAATAGTTTTGATCAACCGGCGCATGTTGAAAAATCTACTGCGACGATTTTTGGTACAAATGCATCACAATATTCAGAATTTTCAACAAATCTTGGTATGACACAGCACCAGGAAAGTGAAGTTAGTACTCAAGCCATTGATACAAAAGCCTCTTTCTTTTCTCAAGGGGTAACCAGGCCGCAATTTGGCGAACAGTTAATGCGTATAGTGGCTAGGGAAATTGATATTCCAAAACAAGATGGTATAGATACTCTGCGGATTGAAATTACCCCTCCTGACCTTGGCGATTTAGAGATTGAGTTGCGTAAACAGGGTAAAGAGTTGGAAGTGCGAATCCTAGCTTCAACGGAAGCGGCAGCAGATGCTATTAAAGATCACAGCTCTGTATTAAAAAATATATTAGGAAATCAAGATTTTAGTCGTGTGCAAGTTAATGTAGATATTGGAAAGCGGGAGCATTCAAGCCAGCAGGAGCAAGGGGATGCAAAACAAGGTGATCCAGACGTAAAGCATGAACAGCGTTTTGTAAAAGTGCGTATTCATGACGGTGTGATAGATACCTTTGTTTGATTTTTTGCAAAGGTCAAATATAAGACTACGAAAATAGAGTATAAGTAGGAGAAAAAGCTATGGCCGAAGAAGTGAATAATGAGCCACAGGAAAAAACTAAGCCCCCAATTATGTGGATTCTGATAGGTGTACTGGGGTCAGTGCTTTTAAGTGTTGGTATTGTTATGGCGACACTATATTTCACAGGATTCTTTTCAGATGAATCTGACTTACAACAAGAAATCGCACGATTAGAAGCAGAGGAGCAGGCAGAAGAAGAAGCTGAAGCAGCAGAAAATACACCTACACTTATGGAAACACCAGACCCGTCACGCTTGGATACCTTGTATTATCAAATGAGTAGTCCCCTTACTGCAAATATTCAGAGCTCTCGTAAAGTAATGCAAGTTACAGTGACGGTGATGACTCATTATGACCAAATGGTAATTGACCGAGTTACAAAACATGAGCCAATGATTCGTGCGTCAATGTTGGAAGTAATGGGAAATATAACTGAAGAAAGTTTATCCACTCCAACATTTAAAAAAATTCTAGCTGAGGATCTAAAACTAGCTGCAAATGCTGTCCTCGAAGAACAAGAAGATTTTGGTGGTATAGAGCGAGTGCTCTTTGTTGAGTACTTAGTGCAATAGGACATGTTATGGAAAATTCTCAGGTTACATTATCAGAGGAAGAGATCGCGATGCTGAAGGATGAGAGTGATCTAGACTCATCCGTGGAAGTTATAAAGCATGATCTTGCAGCAGAAGACGTATCAATTGGTTTCAATGATGCCGCTTTAGATATGATAAATGAGAGGTTTTCACGGCAGTTGCGCGCTGGCTTAGTTGATGTGCTTAGAACAACGCCTAGGATTCAGATCGAAAAAGTTATGACGATGAAATACCAGCGTTGTCTACAAGACTTAAAGGCACCATTATCAGTAAACACTATCAAGATAGATCCACTTCGTGGATATTCGTTGGTAATTATTGATCCTAGTGTCATTTTCTCCTCTTTAGACAATTTTTTTGGGGGATTTGGAAAGGGTATTGGTGATCTTCCATCAGGGCGTCTCTTTACACCAACAGAGAGTTCAATAATAAAAATCTTATTAAATTTAATTTTTGCATCCTTAAAAGATGCTTGGTCCCCAGTATTAAGACTTGAATTCACTGAAGTTGCTGCTGAAATAAATCCACAGTTTGCACAGATAGCTGATGAAAATGATCAGGTTATCGTTAGTAAATTCAACTTGAATTTAGGTCCAAATGTAGACGGTGCTATTACTATCATTCAACCGTTTATCTCATTGAAACCAATCCGCGATCTATTAAGAAGCAGAATTCAAACAAGCGAAGAAAACGATGATAAAGCAGTGAAGTGGCTAGATGATCTCCAAGCTGCCTGTAAAGACGCTCCTATGGAAGTACAGGTTAAGCTAGCTGATATTCCTACTTCATTAGCAAAGTTAAAAAGTTTTAGAGAGGGTGATGTAATAATGTTTAATAAACCCGATTTAGCTTGGGGTCAAATAGAAGGATTTACATTATTCGATATGGAAATTGGCACTATAGGAAACAATGTTGCCGCAAAAATAGAAAAATTTAGACCGTTGAAGAAAGAAGAGGGATAGAGTCATGGCTGAAGAGACTGAAATGCTAGAAGTGGATCATGATGAAGCTGAAAAACCATCGATTGATCTCGAATTACTTAATAATATACCGGTGAGTATATCAGTAGAAGTGGGAAGAGCGTCGCTAAAAATTAAGGACTTAATGCGTCTGTCTCAAGGGGCAGTCATAGAGCTCGAGCGCCTCGCTGGTGAGCCGCTCGATTTGTTGGTGAATAACACGCTAGTAGCCCAAGGTGAGGTTGTACTTGTCAATGATCGCTATGGTGTGCGTTTGACTTCCGTTGTGCCGCCTGCAGATCGAATAAAAAATATTGAAGCCTGAGGTTGTTAATGTTTGAACAAAACCTAGTAGGCTCCTTACTTGGAATCTTAGCAGTACTGACGTTGTTATTCCTTTTTCTATGGGCGCTTCGATGGTTAAAACCCAGGTATTTATATGGTGAACAGCATAATAATCCAAAGCTGACATTGGAGGCAGAACTTCAGCTAGGAATACGTCAGCGACTTGTTTTAATAAAAACTGACGATCGTTATCTAATAGTCGCCTTGGATCATGATAAGATTCAGCTTATTGATTCGTGGGTACCGCCGAATTCGGGAGTAGAGGCAGACTATGCTTTTAAGAACCAAATTGAAAAAAATGAGGTGTAAATTCTCCAGAATTAGCTCCTTGCTTTCTAGTTGTATAATTTTCTTTCTTTCTGTATTCGTAAGTACAGAAGTATATTCTCAGACAGGCCTTCCTTTAATAAATATAACAGAAGGTGCAGGCGGTGATACTGAATACAGCCTGACACTGCAAGTTTTGCTGTTGATGTCAGCTTTAACTTTGCTTCCTTCTTTATTGATAATGATGACGTCATTCATTCGCGTCATTATTGTACTTTCCTTGCTGCGGCAAGCACTCGGAACGGCTCAGACCCCACCAAATCAAGTTCTTGTAGGTTTAGCTTTATTTCTAAGCCTATATATTATGAGTCCTGTTCTCACCGATATTTACGATAACGCGCTAACACCTCTAATGGATGAACAAATTAGTCAGTCACAAGCTATTGAAAATGCTACTGTTCCCTTACGCAACTTTATGTTGAATCAGACTCGTGAAGACGACATAAATGTATTTATGGAAATGGCGGATGTTCCTTTAAATACTAGTTATGAGGAAATAAATTTATCGGTCCTGATTCCAGCATTTATGACATCAGAGCTAAAAACAGCGTTTACTATTGGTTTTTTAATTTATATTCCTTTTGTCATTATAGACTTAGTAGTAGCTAGTGTTTTGATGTCTATGGGCATGATGATGTTAAGCCCTATGATGATTTCTATGCCTTTCAAATTAATGTTATTTGTGTTGGCAGATGGTTGGTTGCTTATTATGCAGTCCATTACGACTAGTTTCATGGTGTAAACGGGGTAGGAAATGACTATCAACGATGTACTTATAGTTGGACAAGATGCATTGGTTACTGGTGTCATGCTTGCAGGTCCGTTATTACTACTTATTCTAGCTGTAGGTGTGTTTATTGGTCTCTTTCAGGCTGCCACCTCAATCCAGGAGATGACGCTAAGTTTTGTCCCAAAGCTCATTGCAGTAGTGATTGCGCTATTTATACTAGGTAATTGGCTAGTAGTAAGTTACATAGATTTCTTTACCCGACTTATCTCTATGATTCCGGAGATGTTAGGGTGAATATAGAGCTGGGGGTACTTTTTTCGCTCCTGCTAAAGTTAATATTACCTTTACTCCGAATTGGGGCATTTATGATTTCTTCGCCTCTATTCAGTGTTGATGCTGTAAATTTACGATTTCGTATTTCTATAGCTGTTGTACTTTCTGTGCTGGTTATTAATGTAGCGCCTGTTCCTGAGTATGAGCCATTAAGCACTAACGGTGTTTTGTTTGCATTTATAGAAGTTTTCATTGGTGTAATGTTGGGTATTACATTACAGATAGTGACAGCTGCATTTACTGTTGGTGGATCATTTATATCAAATTCAATGGGTCTAAGTTTTGCTAATATTGTTGATCCTGGAATGGGAAATGTGCCTGTGATTTCCCAGTTTTTTATTCTACTAGCAACGCTAATATTTTTAGCAATGAATGGACACTTAATATTAATCCAAGTATTGATTGGAAGTTTTATTACAGTACCGATAGGGAGCTATCCAGATCTAAGTGGCTGGTTTGATATTCTATGGTTATGGACGCCGCAAATGTTTATTGCAGGCGTCGCTTTGGGCTTACCTGTAGTAATTGCACTCCTTATAATCAATATGGGATTGGGGATAGTCACTAGAGCGGCGCCAGCAATGAACATATTTTCAATTGGTTTCCCGGCGCTTCTTATTGGAGGCCTATTATTTTTATTAGTAGCCTTGCCAGGTATTGGAAGCTCTATGGAAACTCTATGGTCAAATGGAGTCGATACCATCAATCAGCTGTTAGGTATATAAAAAGCACTTACATTTAATAATCAGTTAATAAAATATGGCAGAAGAAGAGCAAAGTGGCGAAAAAACGGAAGAGCCCACCCAGAAGCGTTTAGATAAAGCGCGCGAAGAAGGGCAAATGCTACGTTCCCAGGAATTATCTGTTGCTGTAGTTGTAATGACGGCATTGTTGATGTTAATAATAATTGGGCCGAAACTATACGCCGACCTATTAGCCGTGTTCCATCTAAATCTAGCGGCCGATAATTTTCGAGATCCAGAACTAATGCTTGGGCATTTTGGGGAGTCTATTCAGCTAGTCCTACCACGCTTGTTAATAATTTTTGGGGCAACCTTGTTAATGGCAATTATTGCAAATAGTGCACTAGGGGGATTTATATTTAATCCCAAATCATTTTTACCAAAAGCTAATAGGATGAACCCAATAAATGGTCTTAAGCGAATATTAGGATTTCAGGCTTGGTATGAATTATTTAAAGGGATTTTAAAAACATTATTAATAATGTCAGCCACTTATCTAATGCTAATATATTTTGAGGAAAAGATAAAAGTGCTTGGTTTATTGCCAGATAAACTTGGTATTTACGCAGCTGGAAATATTGTCAGCTCATCTATAATTGTCATCGCTTCTATGCTCGTTATTATAGCTATATTGGATGTTCCTGTAAAAATTAAACAGCATTATGAAAAGCTAAAGATGACAAAACAAGAAGTTAAAGACGAACATAAGGATACAGAAGGAAAACCAGAAATTCGTAGCCGTATAAGACAAAGACAAAGAGAAATTGCCTTGAATAAAATGATGAAGGCAATAGAAAAAGCAGATGTTGTTATTACCAACCCACAACATTTTTCTGTTGCATTATCTTATACGCCAGGTTCATCACAAGCTCCCATGCTACTTGGAAAGGGAGCGGATTTCATTGCGCTACAAATTCGCAAAAAGGCTGAGGAGTTAGATATTCCTGTTTTTGAAGCTCCCGCACTTGCAAGAGCAATATTTTTTACCGTAGCTGAACGCGAAGAAATACCAGAAATATTATATCAAGCTGTTGCGCAAGTAATTGCTTATATATTTAGTTTAGGGACGATTCGTGAAAAAGAAGGAAAGGCAATTAGAAAGCCTGATCCATTTGTTCCAAAGTCAATGCTTTTTGATGCTGATGGTAAGTTAATTGGCTAGAGTAAGAAGGGTGATGAAAATTAGAGGTTTAGAGTTGGTAGAAAAATATCAAGACGAATTTCTAGCAAAAGCTGATTTAGAAGTTTGTGCTGAAATACTTGATATAGTGCTTTTTTATAAAAACCCTCATATAGTACTCGATGGATCCAATTTATTGTTACAGCGGTACTATGTACGTTTGATAATTAATATCTTGAAAGATCAAAAAGATGTTGAAGTATTTGTTTGTAGTGGTCGTCGTCAAAAAGAGCTTCCTCAGTATTTCTCTAATGTATTGGAGGGAATTCAATTGGAAGCAGCAAGTCGCTCAGAAAGAGATAAGTTGAGAGTGATTGCGTTCATGGAAGGATCAAAAATCAAACAAGATGATGAAAAATTAATTAATGAAATTCAAAGGGGGTTTCCTGGCCTAGGCTTAGGCTATATAACTATTGCTGATGCCGAAATGGCTGTTGATTTGCAGGCGAAATATTTTACCTTAAAGCAAGGGGTGCAACAGGAAAGGATTCAGTCACTAGTCAATAACTCCCATTCAACAGCAAGACGACGTCGTCTGGTCAAAATACTCACACGTTAATTCTTCTCTAAAGCTTTAGCTTCTTGTTGAACTGCAAGCACTGCATGAAAGAGGTCACCCTCTGTCATGATTCCAAGCAATGTATTCGATTCGCGATCTACAACAGGTATATTTTCGCCGACAAACAGAGCAGCTTTCTCCATCGCTCCAGAAAGCGATTCGTCATTAAAAAAACTGAGTGGATCAGAATCCATCAAACTGTCTAGACGATTGTTGCCGGCAGTAATAGCATTAAAGAGGGTAACCTTGCCTAATAATATGTTATTTTCATCGCAAATATATGCTTCAGTGGCTTGGTTTTTACTCATTAAGATGTAGCCTTCGTTACCATCGCAATCTCGGCGTAAGACTATTTGGTCTTTCTTGGTATAAGCTTCAACTGTTGTTTCCGCGAGTAGAATACTATCTCTGCCGTCATGGATACTTATGCCTCTATCTAAAAGTTGCCTGTCAAAAAAAGAACCTTTATTTATTCTATGTGAAACTAGATTACAAATAATTACCGCCAGCATGGAAATCACGGCATGGTCGTAAGAACGAGTGAGTTCCATCACTATAATAATGCAGGCTATAGGTGCTCCAACAATTGCAGAGCTGACTGCGGCCATCCCTGCAATGCTGAGCATCTCAGCTAATTCAGGATAACCGAGTATTACCATAAATTGGCCAACAAGGGCTCCTGCAGCTACGCCAAGAAATAGCGATGGTGAAAAAATCCCGCCAAAGAGACCAAACCCAAGGCACAAAGCGGTCATAGCAAACTTCCCTGCTAGCAGCAATATAAGCATCGTTATAGAGTATGAGCCGCTTATTATGTTGTTTATAGTATTTCCACCTATACCAAGAATCTCGGGTAGAAAAACCCCTACAGACCCACATATTAATGCTGCAAGTAAAGGAGCAGGAATATTGTTTTTATTTAAGGAGCCTCCAAATCGTTGCATAAATCTAATACTCATCATGAAAGCAGTGGCAAGAAAAGACAGCAGCGGCGCAAATACCAGGAGTAAAGGAACAATTTCAGTCAATGGCGGTGGTTCTATGTTCAAACGAAATGAGGCTTGGGTGCTAGGAAATAAAATAAAATCAAAAGTGTTTGCGCTGACGGAAGCGATAAATATAGGGACAATGGCGCGAAGAGAAAAATGCCTGAGGATAGCTTCGTGAGCAAATAGCACTCCAGCCAGCGGTGCATTAAAACCTGCAGAGATTGCTGCAGCTACTCCACAACCAAGCCAAATATCTTGACTGAGCGTAGAATTGAATAAACGTTTAAATGCAGCTCCAACCGTGCCACCAAAATGCACTAAAGGACCATATTGCCCAACAGAAGCGCCACCAGATGCAGAAATAAATGCGGCCAATGTAGAGGCTATTCCAATCTTCAAATCTAAAGGTTTGGTAGGGTTGTGCGCCGCATATATACTATCAGCAGGTCCTGCCCAGGCTATTATTTTTAGAATTTTTTTTAACCACATGATAATGAACGCTGCAACGACAAGACTTATCATTGGTGTCAGCGAATAATTATTTGAACCAATAGAAAAGTTCATTAAGGATTGGGAGTCACGCAATTCTTTTCCATACTCAACACCAATGACAAACAAATTGGCAACAATTGTCATTAAGAAGCCTACGCCAAGACCAACTGAAGAGAATAAAAAAAGTTCTCGCAGAATATTTTTTTTCATCCTAGATTGCTCTAAAAAATTTTATTTTTTAAGTTATATAGTTTTCTGTTTATTTATAGATGAAGAAGTAGTTTCAATATTGCCTTCAATATATATTGGGCAATCACAATGATCTTTAGAAAGAGTACATTTCATATAATTTTGATGCGCAAACATATAATTGCTTTTTAAACAATGAGATATATGACCTTATAATTTCTATTGTCTCTGGTCAGAGTAAATATATTTAGCGATGCTGTAAACTCCTAAAATATATCAATTTATTTCTATATAGATGTATTAGGCTAGGTCTTCCAAGATGAGTTTACGCTTGATTTATATAAACATGCAGCTCCTCATTCTCAATCAAATTTGAGCTTTTCAGGTACTTTGTTTTTGCAACAATAGTGACATAAATTGAAAGTATGGTTAGCCTAGCGATGGTCGTCATCAGCTCCAAAACCCAAATTGTGGATGCCACTATCGTATCTCTGGAAAAAAGTGGTATGGGTGTACCATGGGATTTTGAGGAGTCGTAAAGCTGTAGACTACTGATATACAAAGTAAATGTGGTTCCCAGGGGCTGACCGTAAGACTCTCCAAAGGTACATTGGGCTTCGTTATACATACAATTTACTTGCTGTCTAGCCAACGAGTTCACTATCAAGGGACTTAAAACGTCTACTGCCCGCTAAAAGCCCCACAAAAACTTGAATGTGTTGATCCTCTTTTGTTGTAGTCGCTCCCACAGTGCAACACAGAGACTCTCAGGAGCGTTCATAGGCCTTGCTTGGGCCGGGGGCACGATGCCATGGGGGCAGGGTACAGGTATATAGATTTAGGCTGATGTTTTGAAGGCTTGGCAGTGTTAACCAGTTTGGGGCGGGGGTTCTTGTACCTATTTCTTAACACCCCTAGTAATAACCGGAGTCCTCCCTAGATAGGAGGAAAGATGGGAGCAGCATGGGTACAGATAGGGAAGGGGAAACAGCTTTTTGCGTATATGGCTGAACCACTACTTCGCTTTAATATAGGACTTTGTTTTCAAAAACAAATATATTCCAATTTTTTGATTATATATTTCTTTATAAAAACTTATTGATCTAGCTGATGAAGTTTTCTTGCCCTGAAGTAGTCATTCATCTTAATTCTCATGTTATAAATTAAGAACACTACTGTCGGTCTCCAAGCCGTAAATAATATCGCTTCAGAAGTTGCCTCGATAACTCCTAAAAAATATACTTTTAGAAAATCACCTATAGACATAACGACAACCCAAACCATAGCAACATTCGTGATTCTTGTAGACCATTTCTCATCATACATTTTAGATAACCAGAACAAGGTCAAAAGAATTACAACTATTCCCCGAATTCGGGTATTCCTAATAAGAAAATCGGTTTCTTCTATAGATGGAGAAAGCAAATGTTCAATAAACCACTCTGGTGAGATGATCCCGACAAGACCTAAAATTATTGCTTGAGCGCAAATTAAGAAAGCTCCAATCCAATAACGTTTCTCTAATCTGGGTATCGAAGTTAGGGACAGAGATAGGTCTTTCAATGACACTAGTTCGTCTTGATTGAGACTTACACGTACATTGTGATCATTAAGAACCATAAAGCACCATTGTTGTAAAAAAAAGTTCTATTTACGTCTTATGATGAGAATTCTACTAAAAACGGCATCAAAAGTAAGCAATATAAACAGCGCGGGTCTTACTATATGCTATTGAATTTAATGAAAAAAATAAAATATTAGGAGCAGTCCCCAAACTTTCTTATTACCTACATTCTAAGAAGACAATTATCCTTATAGCCACTAGTTTGAAGCTCTGCGGATCAAATTTAATAATAGCCTCTCCCCCCGTCTAAAATAAGTCTATAAAATACCCTTGAGACTATCTGTTCAAACTGGTTAGAGTGACTACTGCCAAAGTTACAAGAGTATAGCGCCAATATGTAATTCTACTTTTTCTTGTAATTTTAGGCTGGAGTGGATGTTATAGCTGCACCGTTACCATCCCACTCAGATACAAAAAGTTGGTTTTCAAACCTTTCTATGTGAGGTGTTATGTTAGAAATTGCGAAGTTTCTATGTCGTTTTGTTATGAGAGAACCCCTCCTCTTAGTCCTGCTTATTCCCGTCATAGCACTTGGGCAAAATGACCTTAATGACATTAAACAAGCAGCTGAGAAAGGGGATGCTGATGCACTGTACAGGCTTGGTTTGGTTTATATCTATGGAGAAGGCGAACAAAGGGATTTAGATGAGGGAACCAAATATCTACGGATGGCCGCAGGGCTAGATAATATTGATGCCCAACTCATGTATGCTGAGATGTTAGCTGATGGTGATATGATCGAAGAAAACGACGCCGAGGCGGCATATTGGTTTCTGCAGGCAGCAGAACTTGGTAATCCTGCTGCTCAATATAATTTTGCCAAGATGATGGTTTATGGAGAAGGTATTCCAAAGAATCCTACCCAAGCCATTAAATGGTATCGATTGGCCGCAGAACAAGGTAATGTCAAAGCTCAATTCGAGCTTGGTAATAAGTATGACAATGGAGAAGGTGTTCCAGAGATCGATACTGAGGCCATTAAATGGTATCGGCTAGCTGCCGTGCAAGGGCATGTAAATGCTCAGTTAAATCTTGGTGTGATGTATGACAAAGGAGAAGGTGTTGCTGAGAATAATATTGAGTCACTTAAATGGTATCGGCTAGCTGCTGAACAAGGGCACGCAAATGCTCAGTTAAATCTTGGTGTGATGTATGACAAAGGAGAAGGCGTTCCAGAGAATGATTTTGAGGCGGTAAAATGGTATCGGTTAGCAGCAGAGCAAGGTAATGCCACCGCTCAAAACAATCTTGGTTGGAAGTATGCCAATGGCCAAGGTGTTCCGCAGAATTTAACTCGAGCCTATGTATGGTTCTCAATATCAGTAGCACTTGGTTTAGATAGTGCAAGGGCTAACAGAGCTTCCGCCGCAGATGAACTAACACCCGAACAACTTACGGAGGGTCAGGCTCTGGCAGCACAGTGTTTTGAGTCAAGATTCAAAGATTGCCCTTTCTAATGAATTGACTCTGTGCCTATTGTTCAACCAGGTCCAAGAACTTGCGCAAGGCTTGCCGTATTATCAATTAATCATAGGGTAGCAAATATTAAACACTCTGAGATTCAAATAGAAATAATCTAGATTATGCTTAATTTGCGCTACGAGTATCGGATTATGAAATTACCTTGCTTTTATTGGTCTGGCTAATTTCATCTATTATTTTTTATGTAGTTTTATAAAACTATCTTGCACTTGTAATGAGCCTTCGAGATGGTTCAAATACTCGGCACGTAGTGTTGGTTCTCTTCCCCGTCCTTGGTAGTCCATGTTCTCAGGACAAGAGTGAGTTTCTTAGGGAGTATGTGTTCGAGGATGCGTTCTGGCACTCAGGATCACCGTATTTTGTATAGAACTTTGTATAACTTTAGCAGTAAGTCATTGTTCTGCTGTTCATCGTATAACAAATGTATAACTATTGGCAGTCTCTAAGTGCTTGATATATATGGTTATATGCTAACCCCTGTCATAGTGTAAACAAACTGAGACATCTATAAATCCTTGATAATAAAGAGTATTTTAGTCGTATCTGAGCGTAGTAAACCTTTAGTAAACCTTGGCATACGAAACGACTTACATCTCAGCGAGAGAAAAACGATATTTACACCATCTCTGACTCATAGATTACAGTGACACTTTCTCTGTTCTCTCTACCATTTGTATGAAATTTCAATATCAGTTCAAGTAAATATTTACACTTCTTCGTTTAGTGTAAAAACTGTGAGTTGTCGGATATTGAGGTAATTTTTACAACCGAGAGGGTATCCGGCGAGGATATTTATATAGCAGTACTTACTACACTGTTGTTGTAGAAAGTGCTCAGCTGTAAACCAAAACGTGGCCCCGACGTTATAAGTAACTGATCAACATTCATGAAGAAGGTGTTATGCGAGTTGTTTTGTTCTTTTTCTGTATTACGGCAAGTGTAGCGGGTTATTCACAAATTTTGGAGGACTCTAACCGCTTCTTCCGCTGGGCCGAAACTAACTATCCACAGTTTTTTTCACCTGCAGGTGCTAAAAATGTCGATTACCAGGGTTATCTGGTGCGCTACTACGAGGACACAAATATCTACCTAGCTACCCGCGACGGCGTCGCCTACTATTCTCGTCCAGATCAAGGGGGCGGCATAATTTACCTAGGAAGTATTTATTTTTTTATAAGTGAGGACGAGGAGGGCTCTGCGCGTCCGCTTTCGGCTTTCTTTGGGTTAGACAATAATATGCCATTTGCCGCTAATGCTCTGTGTTTCGGCGCGTCGGGTGAAGACGGTATGCCAGTAGTTTTAAGCCACACGGTTAACCCAGATACATTGCAAGCTGAAGACTTCCGTGTGGTCAGGCAGTCCGGAGCCACTAGCACGCCTTTTTGTGTCACCCTGCGCCCAGCAAACGATATAGATGAAAATCGGACGGCTTTGCTGATTGGTGAATTCGGTAATGCCAATAATGATCCACCAGTTAAGGTGCTGATCGTAGGTGATCTGCTCTCAGACGCCAATAACAGCCCCCAGGTGAACTTTCGTGATACCCAAGTCTCGGTTATTCCTCTCAACGCCGGTCCAGAGATTATTTTGGCTGCCACGGTTCCAGAGGATATCTGGTCACTGTCGGGTCAGGGAACGTCTTGCCCCATTGGCACCAAACAGGTGGTGCGGGTGACTTGGACAGGTGGCGTGAGATTGCCCAATGGGGATGAGTTGGGTGAGGCACAGAGGCCATTATATAAGGTAAGCCTTACCGCTGCGGACGGCTCTCAGTCCGAGGTAAGTCCGGCAGCATTGGCAGAGCTGGGCGATAACGATAACAACCACTTTCTGTGTCTGGATACGATCACGCCCGCTACCTCCGTGGCTTTTCCTGCGGGTCATCTGGTTGATCCGAACGGTGACCTAAATGAAAATTCTAAGGTTGTGGTTCGCAGATAGTTTTCAAAACCCAGGTTTGCTCAGATTATTGATCCTTTTTTTACCGCCACCAGATTAAGGGTTTTGCTACCTTATGGAAAATATTGAAAATATAGTAAAACTATCGTTTTTAGCTTGTGTAGTTGGAGAATTTGCTTGTTCCATTTTACTGGGTCTTGGCAAATTTAATGGCAAAGAAGTGCTTTGCAATCTAGGTATATTGTTGGGCAATACGTTGACAAAGCCACTAGCCTTAGCTTGGACCTATTTTGTATTGCCACTACTTGCCCCCTTGAAAGTTTGGGAATTGCCAGCTAACCCAAGCATGTTTCTACTGACCTTTATATTGGTCGATTTTTTCTACTATTGGTATCACAGACTGAGTCACGAAATTCCTGTAATGTGGACTCTTCATCATACTCATCATTCCAGCCTTTGGATGAACCTCAGTACTGCAGTGCGACTTAATTGGCTAGGTAAATTTGTCAGCCCAGTATTTTATACCCCGCTTGTTTTCTTGGGATTTTCACCCACTTTCATAGTAGCTTCGCTAACAGTGAACTTGTTGATGCAATTTTTTCTTCATACCGAAGTTGTAGGAAGATTGGGCTGGTTTGAGGGCAAGTTATTAAATACACCTTCTGCTCATCGAGTGCACCATGGGTCCAATCCTGAATACATTGATAAAAATTATGCGGGTGTACTTATAGTTTGGGACCGATTGTTTGGGACATATGAGCCAGAAATAGAGAAAATTAAATATGGCGTGACAACAGGGTTCATTAGCCATAATCCATTTGTAATTCAGTTTCTCCCTATCATTAAGTATCTGCAGGGAAATTTTCAGCGTGAAAAAAACTTGGTAGGCATAAAAAAAGTTAGATAAAAGAGTGCTTAATGAAACTTAATTTAATTTGTATATTCCTTATTATTTTTAGTCTCTCTTCTAAAGTCATCGCAGAAGATGACGTTATCACCATGGATGATGTCTATTCAAAATTAGAAGAAAATTTAGATTTAACGGAAGAGCAAAGTGAGAAATTTAAACCCATTTACTTTGACCATAGGGAGGAGGTTCAGAATTTATTGAAAAAGAATGGTATAGATTTATATACAGGTTCTTTTGAAAAAAGGATCGGGATTCGTCAGCTTCGCTCTATTAAAAGAGGCATGGATAAATTATATCGCGCTAATAATGCTCAACTTGTCGGTATATTGAATAAAGAGCAAATAAAAGAATATAAGAAAACACAAGAAAAGCAACGTATCGAAATTAGAGATAGACTTATGAATAACCGGCGATAATAGAAGGCCAAGGCTCTAAGATGTTGAGCTATAGGTCAGTCTAAAACTATTCAACATTAATTTTTAAGGGAATTGCATTGCCATGAATTAGGGGTCTGCCAATATTGTTGAATAACGAATACCCAACATAAATTGAATAGCTTCCTTTGTTTAAAAAACCTGAGTAGATAACAAATTCTTCTTCTGCACTTAAGGAGTCTACATGTTTTAGACTTCGCAATGAATTCAAACTCTCATGCGGTAGTATTGATTCTCTTCTCCGTTCTCTGAAGTACATGTTCTCAGGACAAGATTGAATTTCTCAGGCAGTATGTGTTTGAGGATGTGTTCTGGTACTTAGGATCACCATATTTTGTATAGAGCTTTGTATAACTTTAGCAGTAAGTCATTGATCTGCTGTTCGTTGTGTAACAAATGTATAACAAATGATAGTATCTAAGTGTTTGATATTTATGGATATATGCTAACCCCTGTCATAGTGTAAACAAACTGGGCCATGTTGTAATCCTATATAAATCATGAGCTTATAGTTTATATAAAACGTTGTACAGGTTCTCAGTTTGAATGACTTTCAAAAACAAGAACTCGCTATAGTCATTTTACACCATCTCTGACTCATAGTTTATAGCGTCACCAAGTTCACTGCATTTTTTAGTTTCACTAGTGAAGCATCTATGTGTCTCTGTGAAGTTGCCAGTTACAATGTCTTGCTAACTCCTATATCACACGAGCATTTACTCCCAGTTCGGACAAGTGCATTATGAAGAATCTGCGTCCGCCGTGGGACGAGCAATGATCTAAACCAACTGACTTGTAGAGGATTTATTTAGACTGTTTATATTTACCGTCGCATTTGTGCCATTAAATGCTTTCATTGATATTCTTCCTACAATTTCCAAAAAAAACGAACATGTCTTAGATAATAAATGTCCGATAAATTAGTATTCGATACTAAAAAAAATGAAATTTAGAAGTGAAAAAATTAGTGAGAGCAGGCGATATTATTTACAACTCTTAGAGAAGAAAAAGACAAAAAATCTTTGAAAATTCATATGCTAAGATCACCTATGATAGGAAAAACTATTATTTGACCTTTAAAAACATTCTCAAGTGGTATGTCCGGATTATAAAAAGCCACAAGCCACATTGGAACCGAAAAGGAATCTTTTGCTATATCAATAAGATTGTTATTAGTATCTATTACATGAGAAGTCGTTCCAATAATCTTATTTCCTTCCAAAAAATCACTTATCAGATTCGCATGGTGTTTAAACCTTTTTGTCTTAAAATCTGAAATATTGATGGAAGAGAAACTAATATCAATAACCTGACCTGAAACAGCCTCATCAAACAAAGAAATATTATTATGACTTCTCAGATCCCAAGTTTTTTCACCTAGCCAAAAAGCGATATCACTTAAAGACTCATTTGGTAGTAGCGTTATCATTCCATTGTAATCTACATCAAAGTCAAAAAAATCAAGTATTTCTTCAGGATTTATTAAATTATCAACATGAATATGCTTTGAGTTATTATTCAATATTGAATCTTTTGTGTTTAGTATTTTACTTTCTGATGATGCTTCATTATTGAAAATATCAGGCTCTTCATCAGTTGTAGTTTCGATTGAACTTAATAAAGCTAATTCCGGTGCAGAGGCGGATATTTGGTTATCTTGATTGAAAAGATTTATTTCCAAGTTTTCAATTTTTTTTAAATATGAGTCATTTACCCAATCATTTGCGAAATTATTATTAGTACTCTGTGTTGCTAAGAATTTGTTCTGATTGGGCTTGAGGTAGTTGTCGGGTGGTATATTATTCAGGCCAGTGATCAAGTTATGACTCGCTGAAGATATCGATTGATTAGCTTTTAAAATATTATCTACGCTACCTAGCGGTAGTTTTAATTGATAACCTGCAGGTATCTCACTTCGACCATTTTGAATATCAACCAAAAAGGATGGATTAAGTGATATTATATCTTTTATTGGTGTTGTCGAAATTTCTGACAATTGATTTATTGTTAGATAGGAGTTTGTTCGGTAAGTATCAAATGCTTTTTCATCTAAATAATTAACATTTGGAAAATATGAGTCCAAATTGTCGACAATGCTGCTTACTGCCAGGAATTGTGGGTAAAAATTTCGAGAAGCAAATCCAAATCTGGGACCTTTATAATTTCGTAATATTTCTGTTATCGATTTAGTCCCGAGTTCTTTTACGGCTGCACGAACACCAGTTATGCCATGGTTATAAGCCGTAATCGCTAATGGCCAGGACTCAAGAATTTCAAAGTAATCTTTTAATAGTGTTAATCCAGCTCTTGTTGATATGTATGGGTCTAGTCTTTCGTCTATGATATTGTCAATTTGCATATAGTCTTTACCAGTACTTCTAGTAAATTGCCACATCCCAACAGCATTAGCTGACGATACAGCAGTTGCATTGAAAGAGGATTCTAGATGTGGAAGCAAAAGTAAACTGTTAGGCAGTGATTTTTGATTAGCAATTTTCTCGCCATAAGCTTTATATATACGAGATCGTTCTAGACCATAGAGAAAATTTTCTGACTGTCCTCTTTGCCAGCGAATTCTTTGCGCTGCTTTTCTAAATTCTGACTTTTCAGTGTTTTCACCCCAGGATTCTAAGATTCTTATTTGCTGATTATTTAAATTGCTTCTGTCGGTGCTTTCTGCAAGAAGGTTTAGATCTTCTATGGTTTTTTTTCTATAGTTATCAATTTCTATGCGATTGTCAGATGTCTCATAATAGATAATATTTAAATTTTCAGAATCATGTAAAAGTCCTCTTTGCCTACTTACACTTGAATATATTCTTATCCAGAAAGAAACATCAGATTGGAGCTCAGTCGGAATCTTTAAAAGAGAGTATTGATCATGTTCTTGCGCTGCAAGACTGCTCACTAGTGTGAGTAATATAGCAAAAAAATATAGAAGCCTACTAATAAAATGCATATAGTATTTTGATTTATAAGAAGATAGCGTTTTGATAAGTTGATACATATGTAATATCGTCACATGCTAACTATAATTTAATGCTTAAAGATTTATATTTATATGACGATAAGCCTTTTAATAGCACATACAAATCTAAATAGCATATACAAATCTTTAAAATAAATCACTTTTATACAAATAGGTTGAGTTGATGGCAAGGGCAAAAGATACTATCTCTAAAAATTCTCCAAAAGTTGCTACTAGAAAATCGACTAGTAAGACAAAAAAAAATATTGACTCGCTAACTACAGATCCTTTGAAAGGTGACGCCAGCAGCAGCATAGAGGAAAAAGATACTGTTAATCACTATGAATTAACAGATGAAAATAAGCTTGATATTAAAGAATTTCTAAAAGAGCAGATATCAAGTACTGTTTCTAATGATGATAAAGAATTTTTATCATCATTAGAAAGCCTCAAATCAGATTTTGAAGAAAAAATAGACAGTTATTTGGAAAATATATCGATCTCTCAAGAAGTGTTATTTACTGTTAAAAATACATTAGATTCAGGCTTAGAAAGTCAGCAGGAGCTAGCCAAAAAATATAAAGATGCAGCTAAGATAATATTTTTAGCAGCATGTTTAAGCATCTTTATTTCTCTTTTGCTTACAGTAGTCTCTATTTTTAATTTTTCCAGCAAGGCTTCGGACTTTGATGTCGTTACCAGCGCTTTAGCTAATAGAATTTCTACGATGAATAATGGTCTTACAGAGTTTGAGAAAGTTGGACAAAACGTAGCAAACTTGAACATTCTCTTAAATGACCTAAATGAAATTATAGAAAATAATATTTCTGAAAGTAAAATATTTAGGGAAAATATAATGGTTTCTATGAAAGAGATTTCGACTGACTTATCAAATCAATATCAAGTCGAATCACTGAATATGAAAGAAGATTATTCTCTACTAGAAGATAGGTTCTCAGGAGTAAGTTCTCGAATACTAAGCTTAGTTAATCGTATAGAAAATAATGCAACAGTAAGTGAGAGTTTAGTTTCAAAAATAGAAAGTCTGGAAAACATTGAAAACCAGATAGAAGCATTTTTAATTCTAGAAAAAGAAAAGTATTTTGACGAAATCATTAAGCTCCAAGTGAACGAAGAAAATAATCAGCAAATCATCTTTAATGGTGCTGAAGAATAAATTTAAAAAATAATTTTCAATAAGTCTGATGACATTTCGTTATTGTATTTAATTTTTGTCTTCTTGACTAAATCATTAATCAAAGTTTCGATATCCTGTTCAATTATTTTTGTTAGTTCTTTTTTGGCTTCGACTAAATCAATATCTCTTTCAGTTTCTTCTGCCTTTTCATTTACATTTATATTTTCTAGTTCTGAGATTTTTGAGCTAATATTTTCGCAGCTGTCAATTACTTTTGAAGGAAGCCAAATATCAATCTTGCCGCGAGTTGTTTTAACAGTCCTAATATTTCTAAGGTATTCTTCCTCATTATCTTCACCTAGTATAAATTTAGACAAAGCTTTGACTAATACAATTGAATATCTAGGACGAATCTCATCAATCTCCTGTGGTGAGAGGTCGGAGTCATCAGGCTCTGTTAAGCAATTCCATAATTTTTTTCCTGTCAGCCCGTAAAAATATGGATCAGTTTCATCATTTTGATCAGATCCAATTCCTATTTTCGTTGCGGGAAAAACATCTATTTTTTCAAGCATTGAATTTGTAGCATTTTCAAGCCAATTCAATTTTCCAAGCACAAATAGTAAAAGTACAACAAGCACGATACCAATAATTGTAGTAATCGCTAAAAGTATTGCCAGCATAAATTTATATATCCGGTTTTTGCATTAATTATCATTTTCAGACATGTCATCAAGAAATTCTAGTATATCAATATCTTTGTTAATATTTAGTTCTTTGCATATGCTATTGAAGACTAATTCGACCCTGTTTCTTGCTTGATGACTAGTAATTTTTGATTTTTGGTACGAGATTCCAATATCAAATATGTTTTTAGCATATTCATATGGTATGTAGCTTACAACATACCCATTATCACTTTGAAGAATCTTAAAAGAATTCTCAAGCTTTGGCGGTGTTATTTCTTTCATGGGTTCATTGTTGAGCAGTTCCGCTTCTATGCAATATGTTTCATATATTTCATAAGCTCTTGCAGCCTCTATAAAGGTTTTCTCTATATTAGCTTTTGCTCTATAAGCTTGCCTCAATCTTAAATGTAAGTTACTGAAAGATTTATTATTTTGTACTGATTTATAGTACTCATTCTCGCTCTGAGCTTTCAGTTCTGCTAATTTTTTCTTGCCATTTTTTTTTCGAAAGAGATCTAAAAAAGACATTTACAAAGACTCTGATATTTTATTTCTTAAGTCTGCAGCAATCTTTGTGAGAATTTGACTGACTCGTGATTCATTTACGCCTATTATCTCTCCAATCTCTCTGAGATTTAATTCATCGACGTAATATAGTTGAAGAATTTTTTGTTCTCGATCTTTTAGCATGCCCATTTCTTTTACAAGTATCATTTTTATTTCATCTTGTGAAGCTTCTTCAAGTGGATTGAGACTGCTAGATGAAAATTGGTCAAAAGAGTCAGATTCTTCGCCTTGCTCGATTGATTCGATTTTGAACCTATCTGCATGAGTTCTCTGAGATTCAAATTCATCTAGCGATATGTTCAAAAAATCTGCAATCTCGCTATTGTTTGGTTGGCGATTAAGATTAGAGCTCAAAGTTTGAATAGCTCGTGTATGATCCTGAAGGTTTCGTATTGCTAGTCTGGATATGTCACTCATCTTGCGGACTTCATCAAGAATTGCACCTTTTATTCTTTGACGAGCGTAATCAGAAAATTTTATACCTAGATTAGCGTCATACGAATCTGCAGCCGAGATTAGCCCCAAAGTACCTACCTGCAACATATCATCTTTATCTATATGAGGTGGCGTTCTAGGTTTTAGATAGTTCACAACACGATTAACCAAGGCGATGTTTTCGCGAATTAATCTGTCTCTATCAGATATTATAGTATGTTCATACATATTATATGGTTGCTTCAGTAATGATATGCCGATTAAGCAAACTGCATCTTCTTGGTACTTTCACCTATGTCTATGCCACAAATATTTTTCGAGAGATCTTGGAAATTTTTATAAATAGGCGATGTGTTGCCTAGACATATTGCAGGTTTTGAATCAAACCAACTTCTTGAAAATTCTGTGCTGTAGATCAAAGAGCCTATATAGAATAAATTACAACCTATATATTTTGCTGAAATCATTTTCATTTTTTCAAAAACAGCTTTTCCATCGCTTTCAGAATTGATCATATTGGGTAGATATATCAGATTATTAATATCATATTTATTATATAAAACTTTGATCAATGCATACGCATCTGCAACTGACGACGGTTCCTTAGTGCCAACTATAATTTTATAATTGCAAGCAGATAGAAAGTCTAGCACACTTGCATTAATACCCGCAGACACATCAACTATTAGAAAGTCATAATCATCGAGTATCTCTTTTATTAAATTGATTATATGAAGATTCACTGTGGAATCAGCACTCACTACCTGGTCTAAGGCATTGCCACCACTAACAAGAGAAATATTATCATCTATCTTTGTAATAATATCCGTTGTTGTGGTTTTAGTATCTAATACATCAAGTATTGTACCTGATAGCTGTGTTTTTAAAGCTATGTGTATGTTTCCTAAGCCTATGTCTGCATCAAATATCAAAACCTTTTTATTTAAAGAAGCATAATAATAAGCTAGATTTATAGCAAAAGTGGTTTTTCCTACGCCGCCTTTCCCGCTGGCTATTCCAATTACCTCGGTTCTCATAATATGTCCTTGTTTGCACTAATACTAGGAAAAGTGGTCGCGCAATAAATTGCAAATATTTTCTGCATAATAACTATTTTCTATAATTAAAAGATCTTGTTTTTTATTGCTAGAAAGAGATCCAAGATAAGGAGTAAATTTAGACTGAAATAGAAATTGTGCCAAAGACCAAGAGAAATAACCGGATTCTATATTGGAAAGAATTATAGAGTCCCAACTTGCTAGATCATAAAAATACATTAAATGCCCATAGTCTGCAGCAGCTGGCAATACCAATATTCTTTGAGTTTCCAACTTTGGAGAGAGGGCTTTATTCGTATCTAGTATATCTTCTTCATATTTTATATCTAAAATATAGGTGTATCTTTCGCAATCAAACTGATAGTCAGATAAAGAAAGTGATTTCTGTATTTTAGAAACAGCATTTGGCCTTGCCTTGTATTCAATAATTTCATTTGCATGTTTTTCAAGTATTATTATTTGCTTATTTGGACTTTGAGATATTTTTTCTGATAATTTTTCTGTGATATTATTTTTATCTGTAACGTTTCCAAATATTAAGTAAATGTCCGCATCTAATGAAAATGCCTCAGGCTTTGTGATTGTTGTGGTTAGCCCTTCTCTGATTTGATTAATTGTTTCGTCTATTGACTTTGGTTCATTTAAAAAAGATAAAATAATTTTTTTAAAATATTTATTTAATGGCAATTCATCTAAAAAAGAATTTATATAAAAAATAAATATATTTTCTTCTTTCTTTGGTGATTTTATTTCTTTTCCACTATCACTTTCCATTTCATTTAGACTATTATTTCCACAGAGATCTGTCTTAATTCCATCATGACAAACAATGATGAATTCATTACTATTATGCTGAATTCTATTTAGTATGAGTGCATTTTGGCCAAACCTATCCTGCATGTTTTTTAGAGCATTCTGACGAGGGTGCTGGCTAACAATATCAATCTTCATTATCTTCGCTCTCAACTTTTCCACCAATTCTACTACTTACTTTTATTCTTTGATCTTCAGGTATTTCGGAATAAGAAAAAACTCTTAATTCTGCAATTCTTTGTTTGATAAAACGTGCCAACCAAGGCCTCAAAGGAGGTGCGACCACAATTGTGACCTCATTCCCTAAAGTAAATTCTTTGTCAACTTCAGCTTTAATCGATTTAATTAAGTCCTCTAAAAGACTAGGGTCGACCATAGGCTCATGCTTGTTTGAGCTATTTTCTAGACTGTTTATCAAAATTTGTTCTAGGCTCGGATCTAGAGTCATAACATGTAGCTCATCTCCAAGACCTACGATATCCTGAAGCATGATATGCCCTATCTTAGGTCTTACTAATTCTGTCAATTCATCAGCATTTTGTGTTCTAGAGCTCTCTGTCAAAAGGGTTGCGAGAATAGTTCGAATATCTTTGATTGTAATTGATTCATAAAGAAGATTTCTTAATACTTGCATTATAATGGCAATAGATAACTTTTCCGGTACCAAATCTTCAACTAGCTTGGGAGATACCTTGCTAACTTTGTCTAGTATTTCTCTTGTTTCATCATGACCTAATAGTTCATATGAATTACTTTTAAGTAATGCATTTATATGCGTAGCAATAACAGTAGATCCATCAACTATTGTGTATCCTAATGTTTTAGCATGATCTGATTCGGAATTGTTTATCCAGTATGCGTCAAGTCCAAATGCTGGTTCTACAGTAGTTATACCATTAAGCTTTTCGTTTATGTCACCTGGATTGATCGCTAAGTCTTTATTAATTTCAATTTTTCCTTTTGCTCTGACCACACCTTTAAGAAGAATATTATATGAAAACGGATCTAAATTTAGATTATCTCTAATACGAATTGGTTGGATCAGAAAACCTAGTTCAGTAGATAGTTTTTTACGAATTCCTTTTATTCTTGAAAGCAAAACTCCGCTATCATTTTCACTTACAAGCGGTATTAATCCATAACCAATTTCAAGACCAATAGTATCTATATGCTCAATGTCACTCCAATCTAATTCAGATTCTTGTCTGCCTGCCTCCTTAGCGATATTTATTTCTTCATCTTCGGCTATTTTTCCATTTCTCTCGTTTATATATGTAATCGAGAAAAGAATAATGCTGCCTAATATGAAAAAAAGGTGAGGCATTCCAGGAATAATCCCAAGAATGAATAAAACTAATGATGTAATCCTTAAAGCTGTAGGATTTTTTAATTCAAGTCCGATTTGATTTGCGGTTGATTCTGTTGTGGTTACCCTTGTCACAATAATTGCTGTTGATAAAGATAATAAAAGTGAGGGAATCTGTGCAACAAGTCCATCACCGATTGTTAACAAGATATATATTTCAGCAGCATCATCAAATGAAAGATTATGCTGAGATGTTCCAACTATTAATCCCCCAATAATATTAATCGCTAGGATCAAAATTCCTGCAATAGCGTCACCTCGGACAAACTTTGATGCCCCGTCCATAGAACCAAAAAAATCAGATTCTTGCGAGACTTCTTGTCTTCTTATTAAAGCGTCTTCTTGGTTGATAATACCGGCATTAAGATCAGCATCTATTGCCATCTGTTTTCCTGGTAGTGCATCTAGTGTAAATCTGGCAATAACTTCTGATGTTCTTCCTGCGCCCTTAGTAACAACTATGAAATTAATTATCATCAGTATTATAAAAATTATAAAACCTACAACGTAGTTACCAGCTATAACAAATTCACCAAATGATGCAATTACGTCCCCAGCCGAGTCAGGGCCTTCGTGCCCCTTGAGGAGCACAATTCTTGTAGAAGCAACATTAAGACTAAGACGAAGCATTGTGGCTATCAATAAAATTAAAGGAAATGAAGAGAACTCAAGTGGTTTATGTACATTTACACTAATCATTACTATGACTAATCCAGTCATGATGTTGAATGTAAATAAAATATCTAGCGCAGTAGACGGCAGAGGAATGACCAGCATTGCCATTATGGCAAGTAATACAAGTGGAATAGCTAGTACCTTCAAGGTGGATAGATTTGAGAACTGTCTAAAATTTGACACTAAGAGTTCAGTCATAAAGTCATATAAATCAGTAGGTTAGGGTATAAGAATTAAATATATTTGTATCATGGTTGTATGCTAGTAAGTACTAAGCAATATACATGCCATAACTTAGATGCTGATTTTTTGTTTTAAAGAATAATTTTTATGTGCCGATTTATGTTTTTAGTCATACTTATATAAAGAGCATCGGAAGTTTCTAATGAACACTAAAAAAATATGTATATTATTGATTATTACCTTATGTTCAGGTTGTTACGCCTATAACCCACTTTTAAGTCAATATGATGAGTATGGTAAGTATTATAGAGGGGCAACTTTAGAAGTAACTGGTTACTCAGTGATACAGTCTCATGAAGGATCCGAACCTCAACAGAGATTAATGGCTATAAAAGCCGCCAGACTTGATGCTATGAGGCAGTTAGCTGAGATCGTTTACGGTACTTATATAGACTCATCTACAACCGTGTCAGATTTAACTATAGGAGATGATAGTTTCAGGGCTAGGGTTGAGGGGGTCATCTACGATGCAGAGTTAATTAAAATTGAACCAATTTCTAATGATACATACTCAGCCACCTTGGGATTGCCTAGAAGTTCTATAGACGATCTAAGAATGCTCTATATGCAGCTGATAAACACTAATTAGATCGAAAAAATAATTATTTATTTTAAAAATGAATAAAATGCCATCATTAACCATTTTAATTGCAGGATGCGTTGTCTTGCCTTTGTCAATTTTTGGCCAGACAGAGTTAGATCAAATTAAAAATATATTGGCAGAAGAAGCTCTTTCAGGTGACGTGACTGTGGTAGCAAATGCTTATATTAATGGGGATGGAAAACTTATTGAATCCACATTTTTTCAGGGTTCTACATCTGTCAGAGGTATTAGAATAGCAAATTATTTCAACGATGTTGAAAAAAAAGAATATGACTTTCAAAAAAGACTATTTAGCTATGAGCCTGAGTGCAGAAATTATGATAAAAACAAATACAAAAATGATGTAGTAGTGCAAATAAATAGCGAACAGACTCTATCGCAGCATTTACCAGGTTTTGCAAACTATATAAGTGAAAAAATATACAATGATTTGAAGCCGATGGATTTTGATAAGATTGAACATAATACAAATTCTATAAAAATTATAAAAAATGCACCCTTTAGTCCCATCCTAAATAACTCCTATCAAAAATATTTAATGCCAAGAAGTGATTCAATCAATGATAGCTATCATTATAAAATAACATTAAGAATATCTAGTATTGATGTAATAAATGAAAAAACCAAAAAAATATTGATGCAAGGCTATGAGCAGGCATTGGTCGCGGGTAAATATATATCCAGAGAATTAAGTATAGCCAATAGGATTCCAGAATATGAAGAGCCTGAAAAAAATTATAAAGTAGTAATAAACGTATCATTAGAAGATCAAATGAATGACAGTCAAGCAAAAAATATTCTCATTTCTGAAAATATCGAGTTTATTTATCTTTCGGATAGAGATGAATTTATTGAAAAGATAAGCCCGCTAAATAAAATTAAAAACATTTTAGATTGGCCGGAATTCGAAAATGAAAGCACTAATCTATCTTCAGTAACACATCGTTATATAACATCATTTCTAGAAGAAGCATCATGTAGTTTGCAATATTATTTAGTTGATAACCAAGGTGATTATAAGCTTAATATTGGTTCAGACCATGGTGTAAGAATCGGTGATAGGTTTATACTGAGCCCGTATGAATTCACTGGCTATAAATCTGGCATTACCTCTCTTATGCTTGAAAATATTAGCATCGGTGCTGTGAGTAGCCTAAATAATAGTGAATCAGAGTTACAGATAATTGAGGGTAGTGTTTTAAATAGCTCACCTTTATATGCACTACCTTTTTAAATAGAGGAAAAAATGAACGAGCCCAATATAATGAAATATATTTTCATGACATTTGCAATCTTGAATATAAGCATCGGGACATCAGCTCTAGCAGCAGAAAGAGATTTAGACAATGCACTAAAGGTTTTTCTTGATGGATACAACATAGAGGCATTTTTAGAGGCTAGAGAAAAAGATATGTTGGAAAATGGACTTTACAGAGTGAAGACAGGGGACACTCTTAATAATATCGTGAAAAAAATATTTCCAGACAGCTATATAAAATACAATATCCTGGAGCAAGCGTTTGTAAATGCTAACCCAAGTAGTTTCAGAGCTGGCAATCCTAATTTTTTGTATGCAGATCAAACGCTGATGCTTCCTGAAGA
>Ga0181570_10000524_pt1 | contig 35785 bp, 34 predicted proteins | sample 101ome_18_FD_148667 | JGI IMG/M metagenome (GOLD analysis project Ga0181570, IMG submission 148667) | Coastal salt marsh microbial communities from the Groves Creek Marsh, Skidaway Island, Georgia - 101406AT metaG (spades assembly) | ecosystem: Environmental > Aquatic > Marine > Intertidal zone...
ACTAATTTTTCTTGCTCTATCAACTCTGAATTGATTATTTTTTTTTAATCCATCAATTAATATTTTTTCATTAGGATTAATTCCTAGTCCAACTATATGAATAGATTGAGAATTGTGTTGAGCAGAAATCTCAACTCCATTAATGAACGTCAAGTTGGAACTTTCTGAGTATTTTTTTGCCTCTTCTAGACCCTCAAGAGTGTCATGATCTGTAAGAGAAAAAAAATTACAACCTGCATTTACCGCTTTTCTCGCAACATCTTTCGGTGATAATAAACCGTCTGAATAATGTGAATGAGTGTGAAGATCTATATTCATATTAAGTATGATATATCATTAAATTTTTTTTGAACTTGAATAACTAATAAACATGTGTGGAATTGTTGGAGGGATCTCCCAAGAAAATATAGTCCCTTTTTTAATTGAAGGTTTGAAACACCTTGAATATAGGGGATATGATTCTGCCGGACTAGTTGTTACTGTTGAAAAAGATTTCAAAAGATACAGGGCAGAAGGCAAGGTTTCCAATTTGGAAGGGAAAATTAATGACTTAGAAGATGAATTAGTGAGTCACATTGGAATTGCCCACACAAGATGGGCTACCCATGGTATCCCCTCAGAGAATAATGCCCATCCTCACATTTGTAATCAGTCTATTGCTGTTGTTCAGAATGGCATTATTGAGAACTTTCAAGCTCTAAAGGATGAGCAATTAAAACAGGGTTATATTTTTACTTCTGATACTGATACTGAAGTTATTGCTCATTGCATTTATGACTGTCTTAAAGCCTCCAACACTCTCTTAGAAGCAACACAAAAATCAATAAAAAAATTTCAAGGTTCTTTTGCCATAGCGGTTACTTCTATTAATAGTCCTAATGAGATTGTCATTGCAAAAAAGTCAGCACCCATGGTTATTGGATACAGTGATTTAGGGTTATTCTTTGCATCAGATCAATTAGCACTGATCGATCTAACATCAAAATTTTCCTACATGGAGGATGGAGACATTGCGCTTATCAAAAATAGTGAAATCAAATTTTATGATATTAATGGCAAAGCCACTAAACGTGAAATCATTACTTCCAAACTTCGACGTGGACAAATTACTAAAGGCAACTTCCCGCACTTTATGCTTAAGGAGATCTATGACCAACCGCAAGCTATTAGGGATACTCTTGAATCAAAAATTTCTCATAATGAAGTATATATTGAATCTTTTGGTCCAAATGCTGCAGAAGTTTTTTCAACAATCGAACATGTAAAAATAATTGCTTGTGGGACTAGTTTCAATGCTGGTTTGGTTGCCATGTACTGGCTAGAGGATATTGCTGAAGTATCATGCAGTGTTGAAGTTGCAAGTGAGTATAGATATAGAAAATCAGTAACCCAGAAAAATACTTTGTTTGTAACAATTTCTCAAAGCGGTGAGACAGCTGACACCCTAGAAGCACTTAAATCCATTAATAATAAACAACCTGAGTCATTCACTCTTTGTATCTGTAACACTGCAGAATCGAGCTTAACCAGAGAATCTAAAATGGTCTTCTTAATGAATGTTGGTCCTGAAATTGGAGTTGCATCCACCAAAGCATTTACTGGTCAACTTGTAAGTCTCTCATTGTTGGCAGCAGCAATCGGAAAAGCAAAAAAAACAATTTTGAGAGATAGAGAGCAATTAATTGTCAATGGTCTTAATAAATTGCCAGGACTTATCGAAGAAGCACTAAATATTGAACCTATTATTAAAGAATTATCGAAAGATTTTATGGATAAAGATAATGCGTTATTTCTTGGGAGAGGGACAAAGCATGCCATTGCAATGGAAGGCGCACTTAAACTAAAGGAAATAAGTTATATTCATGCTGAGGGGTATGCCGCAGGCGAGTTAAAACATGGCCCTATAGCTTTAATTGATAAAGATACTCCAGTCATTGTTGTAGCGCCAAAAAATGATTTATTAGAAAAACTTACAGCTAATATGCAGGAAGTTAGTTCAAGAGGTTCAATAATGTATGTATTTAAAGACGAATTAGCCGATATTAAACAAACCCCAAATATGAAGCTAATCTCTGTTACAAAAGGCCTTGGGAGAATCACGGGCCCTATTATATTTTCAATACCTTTACAACTTTTAAGCTATCATGTCGCTCTTTTGAAAGGTTGTAATGTAGATCAACCTAGGAATCTAGCCAAGTCGGTAACAGTTGAGTAAAAATAATTTTAAGTTATTGATTTTTAATTAATTTAATTATTAATTTTTTTGCTTTACAATTTTTATAGAAAGAGTATATTTCAAAATTAACCAAAAAATTTTTTTGGTTAATTTTTTATTTTTTTGTGGAGACAAAAATGAATACAGATGATTATGATTATGATGAATTTGAAGATGATGACGATGAAAAAGATTATGATTATGATGATGATGATGATTGGTATTAAGTAATCATCAGAAATAGACCCTAAATTTCTCAAAATTTAGGGTCTTTATAGAATTAGAGGAGTTGTTTTATTTGGATATTAATTTTTGAAGTCAATTTATAATTTAACTTTGTGAGGCCTAAGAAGAGCTATAACTACAATTCAAAATTCGTGGTGTCTTAATATAACACTCTAAATTTAATCCTTACTGTGATTAAGATTCGAATGATCTATACTGAAATGATGTTTAATTATTTTTTAATTAAATCTAACACAATTACTTCTAAATTCTTGCTAAAGAAGTCTCATAAATTCTCTAAGGCAAAATTAAATCTTTAGTCATAATATAATTACCAACAATACACTAGAGACTTAATTAAAATTCCTAATTCGAATAGACATTGTTTCCATAAATCTATTATCAATAATATGTCATTAAACTCTTTATTTTTAACTATTTTTCTAGCTAGTCTTCTTGCTGCATTCTTAATTAGAAGATATTCAAAATTTCACTTAAAGAGTGAGGATTTAGTTGGATTACAGAAATTTCATAATAAACCTGTTCCAAGAATTGGTGGAATTGCTGTATATGTTTCATTCTTTATTGGAATTCTTTTAAGCAATAATGTTGGTGATTTATTTACAATTTTTTTATTTGGTTCAGGCTTGTTTTTTTCTATTGGTCTAATTGAGGATATTTCTCGAAATATTAGTCCTAGAATCAGGATGATTTCAATATTAATTTCCATTTCAATATACCTTTTTATATCCCCTATCAAATACCCTGGGTTAAATATTGAGCTCATTGATAACACTTTTTTTATTTACCCATTTCTTGTTTTTTTATTTAATATTTGGATTTTTTCCTCGGTTATTAATGCATTTAATATAATTGATGGTTTTAATGGTTTGGCAGCAGGGTTCGCTATTTTTATCTTATTTATAGTATTTTTTTTATCAGAAGCCCACAACGACTCAGAAGTTTATGAATTATCTCTCATTTCAATCGCCTCAATTTTAGGGTTTTTAGTATTTAATTTTCCTAATGGTAAAATTTTTTTAGGGGATGCAGGTGCCTATTTTATTGGGTTTATTTGTGCAGTGTTATTGACAAAATTTACCATAAATAATTCTCTATCGCCATGGCTAGCTTTAATGTTGCTCATTTACCCTATGTATGAGATGCTATTTAGCATTTTTAGAAAAATAAAGAATAAATCAGGTGTTGCAAATCCAGATAGTAAACACCTCCACATGCTTACCTACAAAAAAATTATTCTTCCTAAATGTAAAAGTAGTCTAGTCATGTGCAATAGTTTAAATTCTGTATTTATATTACTTTTAGTGATAATTTTTCTAGTTCCAACATTTCTCATTTATGAAGAACAAAAATATATCATCTTAAATATTTTTCTTTTCATGATTAGCTACTCAATGTTTTATAAATTTCTCTATAAAAAAAATAATTATTAACAAGAGATTTCAATTACATTTATCTATCAAGTTCAACCTCTCTCAGTAGTTGTTCTGGAGAGATTGAATTAAGGCACTCTACATTATTTAAAACACATTCTTTGGGAACTATTCCCAAATAGGTTTTTATGCAAGGTCTGCAAGATTTATGATTTGATATATTTTTAGACTTAGGATTGAGCGAACCCCATTTTTCATATATATTGGGACCAAAAATTCCATATATTGTTGCGCCTTGAGAGTCTGCAAGATGAAGCATTCCAGCATCATTACCAATAAACAATGGTTTGGTTTCTCTAAAAATATATGCCCAGTCTAATAGACTCCATAAGTTAATTTGATTAAATTCGAATTCTTTGAAATATTGAGATAAACCAATTTCGTCTGGTCCTCCACAAATAATAATATTAAATTTCTCATTTAACTTATTAGCAATTTCTAAAAAATTCTTTATTGGCCATCTTCTGAAATTTGCAGAAGGTCCCGAACCAGGATAAATTACAATATTCTTTCTTTCCTTAGGGAGACTCTCTAAGAAAGATTTAAGTTCATCACTAGGAAGATATCCATTTAAAATTTCTGGAGTAAGATAATTAAACTTATGATCTGGAGTGAAATTTTCTAATTCCTTTAAACAATTTAAAGTTAATTTGTAAAAAAGTTTTTTTTCATTTTCTTTATCTTCATAAGGATATCTAATTGAGTAACTTTTACCCTTTAGTGGTGTTAGAAATCCTGAAGTTGTCTCGCCAATAAAATAACTAATAATCTCTGAAACTGAATAATATTGGTCAAAATCAATTACTAAATTATATTTACCGATTAGTAACCTGTATTTTAGTATGAAGAGAATTAACGAAAATGGGTTAGCCCTAAGAGAGTATACATTTCCAAGAAATGGTGCCGATTTAAATAGTTCTGGATTACATTTTTTAGTGGTAAGCCAATCAACCTTTATATTTAATTGCTTTGACAATATTCTGAGGCTCGGCATAAGACAAATTGCATCGCCCATTGCTGATAGCTTTATAACTAGAATACGGTCTATTTTCTTCTGGACTACTTTTTTTTTAGGTAAATTTTTTATATATAAATTACAATATCTATCGAGTTTTTTTACAAAGTTATATTTCATTCTTCTATGATATTATTGGCTAATTGAATTACTTGGTAAGTATTTATTGACTGCATGCAGATATTATTTTTGCAAGCATACATTTGCCCCTTTAATCCATCATTTGGATTATAACAAGGAGAACATTTGATATCAGATTGGATAAATCTTACTCTTTGCCCCAAAGGTAATGCTAAACCAGGATCGGTCGGTCCGAATATGCCTATGGCAAATGAATTAACAGCTGATGCAAGATATAGTAAGCCGCTGTCATTGCCAATGAAAACTATAGATTTCTTGATTAGATACGCAGCCTCATTTAAATTAGTCTTATTAACAAAATTAATCATATTTGATGTATTAGTTTTTATCAAATCTTCGGCATAACTCAAATCTTCAGTGCCCTGACCTAGCAAAATTACTGGGATATTTATACCTTTGATTATTTCATGATATTTCTCAACGGGGAGTCTTCTATTGTGGATATTTGAGTGAAAGTTTCCACCACCCAGCGAGATTGTTATAAATCTATCTGGTAGATTATTGAATTTTTCATGCTTTATCTTTTTCAAATCAATATAAAATTCAAGGGCAGTAGGTTCTTTTATTTTCAACCCTGACAACTTATATAGTTCATATTCCTGAATTGTTCTATTAATGTCAGTTCTATATGGCATAGAGGCTGAGAGTTCTATACTCTTATAAGATGAAAATGCAATTATTTTCTTAATTCCGGCTAACTTGCAGAGCCATGAAATTTTTTTGCTCTTATGCCCAATAAGCGCCATATCATATTTGCCTGAGATAATTTTTATCCAAAGAATTATTAGACTATAAATATCTTTTAGAGAGTTATTACTAGGTAGATTACTAACAACTATATGCTCATCAATAAAAGGGTTGTTTATCGTCGCATCAATAGAGCTATTCATTACAAGATGATGAATCTTACATTCCGGGTTATCTTCTTTTATTAACCTAAAAAACGGAGTTGTTGCTAGAACATCTCCAATTGCAGACAATTTAATTAATAAAATTTTCATCAATATAAATTTTTAAGGAAACTAAATATTTTTACAGATGGCAAATTTTTTTTATCAAATATTGATGGAAAAGTAGATGGTTTATTTTTAAAATCTAAAAGAAATTTTTCAATATCTTTGAAATCACTAATGATGTAGCAGTTGTCTTTAAATAATGACATAGCATAATCATTATCAATATCATAAGAACAAAGATTATTAAAAAAAACTGGCACCCCAAGTAAATAAGATTCATACAATAGGGTGGTGCTAACTCCAATAACGCCATTAGATTTCATTAGAAAATTATAAAAATTGGACATCTCTTCACCATACAAAAAGGTCGATTTGTCTAATTTATGTTCGACTGGTATATTATTTGGATGAGGGCGATAAAAAACTTTGGTGTTATGGTTTTTTAGAATAACTCTTATTTTCTCTACAAATTCAATTTCCTCGTCATATGAAATAATCCCTGAGGCAGAACCAAGATAAACAAAATAATTTTCTTTTTTTGGTTTCGAATATCTTGATCCATTGACAGAATTAATTTTTTTAAATCTTTCTTCAAGGTAGAGGGGTCCAGTTACTATGCCCTTGCATTTTGAGTCAAAATCTGAAACATTGAAAATATGTAAAAGTGATTTTTCTAGCCATGAAAAAATATAATCAGGCTGAATATGTATTATTTCTCTAGCAAAAAAATTATCGAAAGATAACTGATATACGATTGATTTGATATTTAAGAATTTAGCACATTTAATGAATTCGATCTCTGGAGATAAGAAGTAGTTTCTATTTTCCCAGTTCGCTGGACTAACAAAAATAAAATTTGGATCCAAATCAGTAACGTATGAAAGCACTCTTTTGGAAGGTGGTAAACTTTTTTCTAACAATCTTAAAAATTTTAAAAATTTTAAATTTAGACTTGGTAATTTCATCAAATGAAAGATAATTCTTTGAAAAATTGATAAGTTTTTATATTGTTTAGTAAAAAATTGATCTTGCACTTCATGTAAATTTTTTGATAAGACGTTTCTTAATGGCCTAAGGAAATACTTTAGCAGGTAGATCGGACCAAATTCATGAGTTGGAGTTTTAAATATAGACAAGCCTTTAATGTCTAGATCCAAAATTAAAACTTGTTCATCCTTCGAAGTTTTTTTAAAAAGCTTCCCGTCATTTATAGAAAAAATACTATCTCCCACTTGTTTTTCGAATGTTCTTATTGAAATATGCACCTCAAAACCTTTATTTTTTAGCAACAATATCAAAGGCCAAACATACACTAAAGTATGCGGATACAGATTTACTACTAGAAATTTTTTAGCCATTTGAGCAATATAAGCAAATTTATTTTTATGAATAGAGGCAAAAGGAATAAAAAATTAAATACTTTCAAGGAATATGAGGATGCACTTATCATTCTTTTGAACCATGTGACAGAGCCTCTTGTCTTTATTGATTGATAATATGGATCTTTCTTGTCTAGGTTTAACTCTGGTCCAGTACTTTTTGTAAGTAGTTTCTCATTTGAAACTGCAAAAACTCCATATTGTCTTATTAGATATAACAAATCACGTTCATTACTCCAAAAAAAATTTTTTTGTAAAATTAGATTTTTGAGAAATTTTGTTTTAAAAACTCCATAAATTCCAATTTTCTTATAGAAACCTTTGTTATCACTTTTTGAATACAGAAGATCATATGAATCTCTTAAAAAACTATATCTTTCAAATTCTTCAGAATTGTTAATCAATACTTCATCGACATTATCAGAAGTATCTCTCTTAAGATAATTAAAGAAAACCAATGCCGCTTCAGGATTTATATTTTGATGTATTTTGATACATTCAGAAACAAAATTTTTAGACGGAATATCATCATCAGCTATCCAAGCATGGAGTTCTGTCGAGCAAATTTTTAAAAGATATTTGAAGTTGTTGATATGGCCTATATTTTGCTCCTGCCTATGGTAATTGCACTCAAAAGGGTAGTTTTTATTAACAATATTTCTATATCTTGATAAATTATCGCTATTGTTATCTGAGATATTTACAACGAAATCAAAACTATCTTGTCTCGATAGAGCGCCCAATAAATTTTTTAATCTTTCAGGTCTATTAAATGTGGGAATAGATATAGTTAGAGATTTTTTTAAAGGAATCACTTATTTTTTAATCACAAGACCCTGGCCAGACGCCAATGTTAGGATTGTTTGATTTTTCTCTCTGAAAAAATTATTAAATTCTTCGTATTGTCTTCTTCGTCCGGGATTTGCATAATCATCAAGCAAAATAATTCCATGAACCGAAACAAATTCATATATTTTTTTCAAAGAAAGAATCTCAGGTTCATAATGATTTAAATCGACATGCAAAAAACAAATACCGCTTTCTCTCATGCTCACAAGGTGTGCATCTAATGAATCAGGAAGAATACCTTGAATTATTTTTACAAATTTATATTTTGCAAATGTTTTTTTTACCTCATCAAGGTTTTTTGCATAAATATATTTCTTTATCCCAGATAATTTTTGATCAGGATATGAAAATAAGTCAAATAAATAAACTTCTTTATTAGCCTTATGGATAGAATTGTGAAGAGCTGCTAAAGCTCCAGCGAATAAATAACCTTTTCCTGTGCCTAGTTCTACAATATTTCCAGATATATTTTGTGTTGATTCTATGCAAAACATTAACTGATGAAGTCTAAATGGTATTTTGGGATCTATACCTATTGTTTGATTAGCTGTATTCAGGGCAAATCTGAACTTATCATCTTTTTTGAAGTCTAAAATTGCTTTTGTAAATATATTATCCTCTAGCGAAGAGTTGATAATTTTTCTACTAATTATGTTTAAGAAAAAATTCATTGTTGTGTAAAAGGAACTCCAACTACAAATTTTGGGTCATAAATTTTTGGGGATTTCGAACCAAAATTTAGTAGATATAATAATTTGTCATTATAGTTCTTTGTGGTCATAATAACAAAATCTTTTACTGACATCCCCTGCCCAGTACAAATGTTTACAGGACCATGAATATTCTGATCTATGATATTGATTATTTGTCTAATTGCTTCATCTATATGAATAAAATCCCTAACCTGATTACCTTCAGATAGCATAATTGGCTTTTCTTCTTTTAGGTTTTCAATTAAATATGTATAAAGCTTTTCTCTAGGTTCTCCAATTCCATAAGGAAAAAAAATCCTAGCCCAAGTGAATTGAGTACTAGCATCCTTAAACAACTCTTTTAAATTATAAAATAGAGAAACTTTTGAACTAGCATAGAGGGTCTCTGGTTTTAATGGGGATGAAGTATTTAAGGGAAGATCAGACTGTTCGTACTCGAAACAAGTACCAAATGAAATGAATCTTTTAACTTTAAGTTTCTTCGCTGCTTTTGCTAAACTTAAAGAACCAATCAGGCACTCAATATTTTGTTCTGAGGTAAGATAATCTTTTGGTTTGGCATACCAAGCAAGATGAATAATACAATCTATATTTTTACATATATTTTCAAGCCACTCATCAGACTCTTTAAAAAGATTATCAGTAACAAAGACATGTTTAATAAATTGTTTTTTTTGATAATCTAAGGAAACTTCTTCTCTGGATGTTATGTATATTTCGTGATCATGTTTTTTGCTCAATTTATTTAACAGGTTTTTTCCTACAAACCCTGAAGATCCTGTAATTAATATTCTCATTCTTTAAGCCTCGAAAAAATTCCTGCAAACAAGCCTACTATAACTCCAAAAGAATCTGAAAATCTTAAGCGAAAAAGATATTTAAAAAAGCGAATTATTGATATAAGTATTGGAGTGAAAATACCCAAAGTAGATAATTTATGTTTCTTAAAAAAAAGAATTTGAGATTCTGTGTATCTCATTTGAGTTGAATATTTGAATTTTTTTGTAGTTGATGATGCTTCGTGAATAATTTTAGATTTGCCAATCTCAATCCTAGGCTGAAGCTTTTTCAATCTCAAGGAAAGATCAACATCTTCCCAGTATAAGTAAAAATTTGAAGAATCAAATAATCCAGCAAGCTTTAGAATTGATGAAGAGATAACAATAGCGGCAAAATTGAAATATGCAATATCATACTTACCTGATGGCGGAGTCTTAAAGCCTCTAGACGTAAGAGTATTAAAATGCCCAAATGCTGAAGACTCCAATTCACCATTTTTGCAATAAGTGTTGAATAATACTATTTCACTTCTATCTATTAAATTAATATTATCGATAATCAAAGTTTTATTGAGTTCTACGTCATTATTAAGAAGCATGATTTTTGAGAATTTCTTTTTTAGAATATTCTCAAGACCTAAGTTTGCGCCTTTACCAAAACCTTGGTTTATTTCAGTTCTAATAATATGGATATTCTTATCTTTTAAAGGGCAATTATATTTTTCATTAGAGCCATTATCTACAATAAAAATATCAAGCTTATATTTGCTAGGTAGCTTAAGTCTGTTAATTGAATTCAATAGATTATTGGTGAGCTTATGCCCGTTATAATCTACAATAAGGATTGCTAAAGACATAATTTGGCAAACAGTTCCATATTTAGAATTTTCCATTCCAAGGCTCTATTGTTAATTATGTTAGCATCTATTTTCATATTTAATAATTCTTCAGTAAAACTATAGTCTTTATGTTTTAATAAACTCTGAGCAGATTCATTTGGAAAACCAGAAAATCCCTGTTTTTGAAGTGGGAAAGTTTTTAATTTCTTAGAAAATATTTCTTTCATTAAAGGCCTAGTTTTAACATCATTAAATCTTGTGTCTATTTTTAAAAAAGGCTTAATTGAACGTGATAGATTCAAGATATTATTATCCATGTAATAATTACGCCCCTCTATTCCATATGATTGGGACATAATATCTGAGGAATAAAGACCAACTGAAGTTAACTGTATATAAGTATCAATCTCTAGTACTGATTGAATATTAGCTTCAGATAAAGTATGGAACTTATTTTTGTTAATTGAAAAGAATTTTTGCCAAGCCATCTGGATATTTTTTACAATGAGTAACTCATTTAGGCTATCGCTAATATCGCTACCTATTGAAGTATATGGACTTGGTGAAGTGGCATACTCCCGATCATAATTGATAGTTTTATAAGCTTCATAACCCCCAAAAATTTCATCTCCGCCTTCACCACCAATGACGCATCTTATATTGGAATCCTTTAGGAATTTACTAACAATCAATTGGGTTGCAAATGAGTGTGTGGGAAGAGGATGATGAAGAATAGAATAAGTTTCTTCTAAAGCCTCAGTATATTCGTCAGGTGAAACATCTTTAACAATGTGGTCTATTTTTGTTCTGGAAGTTATCTTTACTTCTTTTGTCTGCTCATCCTTGTTTTTAAAAGATAAGCCAAAAGTAAATAATGGTTTCTTGGTTGAGTTAGATAGAAAAATTGATGCAAGAGTAGAATCAATCCCTCCGCTTGCGATAGAAACATAGTCGCAACTTGGAGTGATAATTTCTGCGCTTTTCTCAAAAATATTAAACTCATCCATACTATTATCGATAGTATTTTCGTCTTTCAATATAAAATGATGTTTTGAATTGAGTAATATCCTTCCATCTGAACTAATAGAGCCATTAATAGACTCTCCGGGGAAGGTTACATATATATTCTTATATACTGTTTCCGGACCCTGAAGTAAATGTCTTGTGTGAAAATAGAGCTGCAATACACTTAAATTAAGTTCTTTTTTATTTAAATAGTCAGTGATTGAGGCAATTTCACTGGAAACAATGAGTAAATCATCTCTATGGTAGTAAAAAAGTCTCTTCTGTAGATTTTTGTCAACAAGAAACATGAAATTACTACCATCTAGATAGAATATTGCAAACATTCCATTAAGGTTCTCATAGTTGTTAAATAGAATTTTTTTTCTTATTAAACTTTTTATTAACAAAGTATCACTTTTTGGCTTTCTTAAATTAATTGAATTTGCAACTTCGATATAGTTATATATTTCTCCATTAAACAAGAAATAGTCTTTATCATCAAAAAAATCAGAATGCTCGATTTCGTTATTATCTGTTCTTGTGAAAGACAAAACACTTTGCCCAAAAAACATTTTTTTATTAACTTTTGTAGTAGAGTAATCAGGACCTCGATTACTAATTCTTTTGAAAGCCTTGTAGGCTAGACTTGTATTAATGCCCTTTTGGTCTATTATTGCTAGGATTCCGCACATAATGTTTAATGTTTTGAGAGATTTCTACTAGTCCTTTATCTTTAACTAATTTTTTGGAGTTGATTAGTGATAACGGTATTCTAAATGGTGGATAAACTTTTCTATACTTCAAAAAGGGTATTTCTATACACCTTTTATAAAAGAAATAGTATGCGTATTTATTAGCTCTAAACAACATATCCTTATCCATTTTCAGTTCAGAACTCAATAGAACAAAATACTCCCTTTCAGTTTTAGGATCAAAGGTAAAACCTTTACCTCTTACCCATGCATCACCTGCAACGATAACTGGCTTCCCTGAGGGTGCAATTTCCGCACCCATTTTAGTTCCGTATATTAATATCACATCTGATAAATCAGCACATTGATAGGAAGTAATATTTGAACTACTTTCAATCAGCATGATATTTTCAGGCAAGTTTCCATACTTTTTAGAAATTTCATCAGCAACTCTTTGCCTTGTAGGAATTACCCCTCTATCTTCTGCAGGATGAACTCTAATAAAAAGGAAGCAATTAGGTTTGTACTCATTGATGAAATCAATCGTTGAGAAAACCCAATCCAGCATATTGTTAAAAAGATTCTCTTGAAAGTGAATTTGGGCATCCCATAGAACATTAGTCAACATGCAATAGACTTTGTCATACTGATTGACCTTTATCCTTAAATCTTCTATTTCAGGATCATCAATCTGATTCCTTTGGAAAGAAAGCCAGTCATTTGAACCCGTCCTCCTGGTGATTAAATAATCTTTAATAATATTTTGTTCTTTTTTATTAAAAGTAAATTTATCCCACCAATCATCACAAATCATTTCTCGATGGTATGTATCTCCATTACTAAACAAGAATGTGCCCTTTCTGTATGATAAATTCCAAACAATCACTGGAATCTTTCTTTGTTTTGCAACTCTTACGACAACACCATTTGGGACATAAACCCCGTGATTACAAATTAAGCCATCAAAGGGTTTATTCTTTAAAAGTCTATCCATAGCCACAGCGACTATATATGCGCTGTAAATATACTTAACAAGAATTTTTCTTGAAAGCTCATTGTCTATATACTCTGCAACACAATAGTAACGAAGATAGGCTGCTAGACCCTCTTCTCCAATAGGAATTTCATTATATTTCAAATTAATTAACTCTTTAAAATCATTAATTTCTTGAAAATATTTAAATTCCAAATTTTTAGCATCAGTCAATAAGTGAGAAAGTTGAATCACCTCACCATGCCTAGATAAGGCTTTCTTGCCAGCATGAAAACAATTTTTACACATTTCTTGTTTAAGTCTTTTATCGTTTGCAAGCCAATCTATATTGTCTCCATAACTGTTATATTTAAATAGCTGGCAGGCTTCTAAGCATCCATCACAAAGTAAGAAGGATGACTTAAATCCCAGATCATTCATCTTTACAGATATAAGTGACTCTAATCTTACTGGAGATATTTCTCCACCTAAAAAAGTCGAAAATAGAAGAGAGTCGGTTTGTTTGTTATTCTTTGATTTTGGTAAGAAATAAAGATCAAGGTATTTATAAAAAGAATATATTCTTCTGAAGAAAATTAGAGCACTATTATTTTTTCTTAGAAATTTCTTGAAATTTAAAACTAAAGCCATATTTTTTTTCTAAGATTTTCCTATCCTCTTCAATTACCTTCAAAAGATTATTATTAAAAACATATTTGTAGTCTTCTGAATTACTAGAGCTTAAATAGAAAAATATGTTCTTAACATACTGTTTAAGATTAGTTGGAAACAATTTACTTATTTTAAACTTTCTGAGAAAGTATATTATTTTGAATGTGAAAATATTATTAATATTTAAAGCATTGTTTGAGTGCGGCAAATTTTCCAGATTAATCTCTATATCAAGAAAATCATTAATTTTTTTTTCTTCGTCTTGATTGTGATTTATAAGTTGATGAAAGTTTAGAATCAGTATATTTTTAGGATCAAAATTATCATAATATCTATCAATCATCTTAGAAAATTTAAGTCTCTCTTTATAGTCAATATCCATTAAAGATCTTAGGTTTTTGGGTAAGTTATTTCTCTCTAATGGACCCAAGTGTGCATTTTTATTAAATCCATTAGGTATTTCTCCAGCTGATTTGACCATTTCTTTATAAAGAGAAATGAGATATTCATTATATTCTCTCAAGATTATTATTATTTTTGCATCAGAGTTATATTGTCTAATTTTTGATGCCGCAACTTTTGAATCAAAATAATCGACAGATGCATCTAAAAGATATTTCTCGTTTCTTGAGTCAGCATATAGACTCTCATATTGCTCCACGGTTTCAATAGGAAAGAAAAATTTTAGACCGGAGTTTAGGTTATATGAATCAATTCGTTTGTCTTGACAAAAAAAAGCAGGTTCTTTAATGTTCTTAGGAGAAAAAACCAAAGTGGTTGATGAAATTAGTTCAGCAAAACTTGTGGTGCCAGACTTTGGAGCACCAACTATAAAAAGATTGGTTTTTTTATTCAAAATTAAGCAGAATATTTGATTTAGTTGATCTTAGTTATCTCTGGTATAGCAATGTAAACATCTGGAATATTACTTCTATTCGATTTAATTTGAGTTAATATTTCTGTCTGAATATTCCATGGAAGGATTAGTATAACATCCACCTCTTTATCATTAAAAAGGACAGACGGTGGAAAAATTGGTATTCTACTTCCAGGAAGGAATTTACCTTGTTTGGATTCTGAACCATCGACAACATAATCAATTAAGTCTGACTTTACACCGGAAAAATTTAACAGCGTACTACCTTTAGCTGCTGCACCATATCCAACAATTTTTTTTCCTTTGAGCTTTAAACTAATTAAAAAACTGAGAAATTCATACTTTATTCTGTTTATTCTCTCCTGAAAATCTGAGTAAGTTTGAGTTTTATTGATTCCGAAAGATTGCTCTTGTTGTATTATTTTTTTTACTTTTGGATCTATTGCGAATTCGGAATCACTATGAGAGATGTAAGCTCTCAAGCTTCCTCCATGTGTATTCAATTCATCGACATCATAAATTTTCAAATTGAAAGTTGATAAAATCTGATTCAAAGAAAGTAAGGATAAGTATGAGAAATGTTCATGATAAATTGTGTCAAATTGATTTTCTTTAATTAATTCTAAAAGGTGAGGAAACTCTATAGTTATAGTGCCATTTCTATCTAAAGCAAATAAAAGTCCCGAAATGAAATCATTTATATCGGGTACATGCGCTAAGACATTGTTACAAATAATTAAATTTGCCTTTTTCTGTGCAAAAACTTTATGGCTTAAATTTTCGCTAAAAAAGTCACAAATAACTTCAAACCCAAATTTTTTAGATACGTTAGCAGTACTTTTTGTTGGCTCTATTCCCATACTCGGAATATTTTTTTTATGGAAATTTTTTAAAAGATAACCATCATTGGAGGCAATTTCTACCACCAAATCTTTATTAGTAAGATTCAGTCTTCTAGAAATCATATCACTGTATCTTTTCGCATGATTAAGCCAACCTAGAGAAGTGCTTGAAAAATAAGCATAATTTTCATCAAAAATTTCATCTGCAGATGCATAATCCTCTGTTTGAACAAGCCAACATTTCTGGCAAACCATCACCTTTAAAGGATAGTAAATTTCTTTTTTTGATAGATCACACTTATCTAAGTAGGAATTTGATGGAGGGGTAGTTCCCAAATCAATAAAATTTAAGCTGAGCTCTGAATAACAGTGTCTACAATTCATGTAATTACCCCTTCGTATTTCCTGGTCAAATAATTATGGCTTCTATCCCTAAGGGAAATAGAAGAGCACTCTAAAGGCCATTGAATATTAAATATTGGATCATTTGGATTAATTCCATCTTCATACTCAGCACTATAATCATTAGTATGAATATAAATGAGTTTAGTGTTACTTTCGAGCGTTTGAAATCCATGAGCAAAACCTGGTGGGATTAATAAACTAATACCAGAATGATTATCTAAGTTTATTGAGAATGTTTGAAAAAAGGTTTTTGACTTCTGTCTAAGATCTATAACAACATCAAAAACTGAACCTGAAATACAGCTCACCAATTTATACTCTAAAAATGGACTACGCTGGAAGTGCATACCCCTTATAGTTCCTTTTTTCTCCGAAAAAGACATATTAATTTGTTTAATTTTCTCTCCAGGAAGAATTGATTCGAAGTTTAGGTTTGAGAAAAAATTTTCAAAGTAACCCCTATGGTCAATTTTTCTATCTCTATGAATTAATTTAAGACCCTTTATTTGCGTTTCTTCAATACTATGAATCATTTAAATATTTAATAATTTGATTTTTAGTTATAGTAGCCATTTCTTCGCCATTCATCCAATAGTCAAACCAAATTGCAGTTTCCTGAATGGCTCTTTCGATATTCCATTTCGGTATCCAGCTAATTCTCTTATTAGCTTGAGAGCTATCAAGTCTGAGGTAATTAGATTCATGTGGATCTTCTCTGTCTTCGATTTGATAATTAATGTTTGGGTGATATTTTTTTAACTCATCTACAATCCATAAAACTGTTTTTTCACTCTCTGGATCTGGACCAAAATTCCAAGCATTTGGAAAATTTTTATTGATTGTCTTTAATCTCTTCTCAATTAAAAGCAGATATCCAGTAACTGGTTCCAGAACATGCTGCCATGGCCTAACTGCTTTTGGATATCTCAGAAGAATACTTTTATTGGATAAGATTGATCGATATACATCAGGAATTAATCTGTCTTTTGCCCAATCGCCTCCACCAATAACATTCCCAGCCCTAGCTGTCATAACTGGTATCTCTTTTTGCATAAAAAACGATTTGTAGTATGAATTTACAAGGATTTCTGCACATGCCTTACTAGATGAATAGGGATCAAAACCGCCCAATTTGTGAGTTTCTTTGAATGGTTTTCCTGAGGAATTATTTTCATAACACTTATCAGATGTTATGACTAGAATTGTCTCAAGTTCGGGTAAGTTTCTTGAGCACTCTAAAACATTTAGAGTTCCCATTATATTTGTATTAAAAGTTTCCTCTGGATTTATATATGATTCTCTTACAAGAGACTGTGCTGCTAAATGAATAACAACTTGTGGATTAAAATTTTCAATATTTTGTTTTAAACTCTCTTTATCAAGAATATCCCCAATAAAAGAGTAATTTAAATTATTATTAAGTGAGGTAGTGTCGAAAAAACTGGGATTTGTAGGAGGTTCCAATGAGTAACCAAATACCTTCGCATCAAGATGATTTAGAAGTAAAGCAAGCCAACCTCCTTTAAAACCAGTATGCCCAGTTAAAAAAACTTTTTTTCCTGCCCAAAAATTCTTGTCAAGATTTATTCCCATACTTTCCAAGGAGTATTTTCTTCCTCCCATAGTTTATTGAGCATATTTTTTTCTCTTAAAGTATCCATTGCTTGCCAAAAATCATGATGTTTATAAGCACAAAGTTCTCCCTTTTTAGATAATAAACGCAGAGGTTCATCCTCCCAAGAAACACTCTCATCTTTAATAAGATCAATTGCTCTCTCATTCACAACAAAAAAACCGCCATTAATCCAACTGCCGTCACCGTCGGGTTTCTCTTGGAAAGATTCAACAATATCTTCATTAAGAATAGCTGCGCCATATCTTCCAGGAGGTCTCACTACAGTCATTGTTGCTAATTTATTATTAGATTTATGGAACTTAATTAAATCTGAAATATTTACATTGGATAGTCCATCACCATATGTAAAACAAAAATCTTCATTTTTTTTAATATGCTCTCTGACCCTTAAAAGTCTCCCTCCAGTCATTGACTCGGATCCTGTATCCACAAGGGTAACCTTCCATGACTCTGAATTATTTTTATGCACATGCATTTGTCCGGATCTTAAATCAAATGTAACATCAGACATATGCATTGAGTAATTAGCAAAGAACTCTTTAATCATATAACCTTTATAACCGCAACATATAATAAATTCATTAATACCATGTGCGGAATAGATTTTCATAATGTGCCATAAAATTGGCATACCTCCAATCTCAACCATAGGTTTTGGTTTGGAGATTGTTTCTTCGGAAATTCTTGTTCCAAATCCACCTGCAAGTATTATTGCTTTCATTGATTTAAGTAAAAATTATTAGACTCTTCTTTAAGGAGGTGTTTGGCTAAAATAAGGTCATCAGGCTGATTAATATCAAAACCCTCAATACCTCTGGTCAAAAAAGCTTTGATAGTTTTGCCAGATATACTTCCTCTGGCAATTGTTTTATCATATAAGGCCATTTCTAAACTTGCATTTTGAACAAAAACTGGTGGCAATGCTGCATATTGCATACTATGCCAAGGAGTACCGTCTTTATCAAATTCCGAAATAATAGGAATCAGTTTCTCATTGTTGATACTCCACATTTTACCTGGATGTTGCTTACACAACTCTACTGCACGAAGTGAATCAAAACCCTTAGAGTCATAGAATTCATTCCATGCTCTCTTTATAGTTTCAGAGGTTCTAAATGGACTAGTGGGTCTTAAAATACTAAAAAACTTGTATCTCCTATTTTCTGAATGAAGATACTTAAAAATCCATTTGAGCCAATCAATATCTGAAGATGTATCAGTTGAAATCGATTTAGGCCTTAACATCGGGACAGAGGCCCCATAATCCTCAGCTATTTTTTTATATTCCATACTATCGGTAACACAAATAACCTCATCAAAAATTTTTGACTCTAGGGCGGCTATTACACTGTATGCCAAAAGAGGTACTCCATTTAAACGATAGATATTTTTATGCAGTATTCTCTTCGAGCCAGATCTTGCTGGAATAAAAGCAACCGCTGAATTATTGGGCATTATTTAAAAATAATTTCATCTATACTGGTAGTCGGTAAACCACTATTATCATCGAAACCGAATTTTTTATCGACACGTACTCGATCATTAAAATAAGGAGTAGAAACTTCAATTATAACAGTGTCTGTAATTGCTTCCTCTTGATGTATTGAACCGTTAGGAAAATGGAAGAAATCTCCAGTTCTTACAACTTTTTCAACCAAAATCCCGTTTTGATTTTGATACCTAATAATCATTTCTCCGGATAGGATGTAACCGGCCTCATCTTTTTTTCTATGAAACTGTAAGCCCCCCTTACATCCAGCTTTTATAAAGAGTTTTTTTAATGTGTATTTACTTTTGGAAAGAACCAATAATTCTTCAACGCCCCAGTCTCTTTCACCAAGGTTTTCTGACTCAGGGAATCTCGCAGTAGGTTTTCCTTTTGGAAGCGTTTGGTTTCTAGCGTCATATATTAAATCACATATCTCTCTAACAGCTCCATTTCCACCTGAATTATTCGTCATGTAATAACCATATTTTTTAAGATCAGAATGTGCGTCTCTGACAATTACTGGGAAACCGACCTCCATTAGACAACTCAAATCATTTATATCATTGCCCAGATAAAGAACTGATGAAATTTCAATATTGAGTTTATTACAAATCTCTTTTAGTACATCAATTTTTGAACTAATATTATTTAGACAATTTATATTTAACTTGGCGGCTCTTGCATGAACTAAATTATTTTTTTCCGAGGAGAGAATATAGATCGGTATCTTTAATTTTTTTAATTTATCAAGACCCAAACCGTCGCTTCTAGAACAAACAACACTCTCTTTTCCATCTTCATTCACTATTACCTTATTATTGGTAAAGACACCATCAAAATCAAAACACACTAGTTCTACATTTTCCAGCTCAAAAGTATTAATATCATTAAACAACATAATCAATAAGCACCGGTTCTCCTTTATTAATATTCTTAGATGTTTGCTTTCCAATTAATTTATGACTCTCTCTAACTGGTAGATATTGTTTTTCAAATATCCTTCCTGAGAGATTATTTAAAGTAAATTTTTCGCCCGCCTTGATATCTTCAGCGGCAGTAATAGATTTTCCTAATTTGGCAAAAACTTGTTCTTTGCCGAGATCTCCTTTAGGTTTCGATTTCATCATTTTAGGAACCCTATTAATATCTCTCACAAAACTTTCGAATCCATGAGGTTCCAAAGCAAAATTATGGTCAGTACCTTTCCATGATCGATTAAAGGTCACATGCTTTTCAAAAACCCTGGCGCCTTCAGTGTAAGCAATAGGTCCACTCAAAATTCCATTGAAGTGGTCAGATAGCCCAATTGAGCACATCGGAAAAAGTTGAATTAGTTTTTTTATATTTTCTAACCCTAATCTGTCATAGGTGCATGGATATTCGGAAACACAATGAAGTATTGCGACTTCACAGTTAGAATCTAATAAAATTTTTATACTCTCAGCTATTTGCATTTCGCTACCTCCACCAGTACTAATTACTATTGGTTTTCCAGATTTAGCTAATTTATTTATAAAAGGAAGATTCCCCAAATCAAAAGATGCAATTTTTAAAATATCGACATTAACTTCTAATAATCTAGTCAAACTTGGCTCATCGAATGGAGTTGACATAAATTTCACATTTTTTTGGTGGCATAAATCTCTTAATTCATGAAGAGACTCTGGATCTAGTTCAAGAAACTCTCTATGAGCACCATAGGTATCGGCAAATGATGTCTCGGAATTATAGAGATTGTTATATGCATTCTCAGAGAATAAATATTTATTATCCCTAGTTTGAAATTTGACTGCATCAGCACCTAATTCAGCAAACTTACTTATGTATTGCTTTGCCTTTTCAAGATCACCTTGATGGTTTTGACCAACCTCAGCAATAATAAAAGCCTCATCATTTAACTTCTTAAACATAAAATTATCTATACTCAATCCTTTGGGAATATGATTGCATTTTAAAAGTTAGTTAGACGTGCAAGCAACAATTTTTTATTTGGACAGTAACAAAAATAAAGGATTTTACAAATTAAACTAGAAATTTGTAACAGCATCTGAATACCCTTGCAAAGTTCCACAATCAAACCTTCTAACAGTTGAAGTAATAGCAATGAGTCTCCCTTCCGTGGCATAGTGCTTGATGGCATCAGTAATTTGAATTTCATTGTTATAACCAAGTTGTTTACTGCTAATTTTGTTAAATATATCATTTGGCAAAATGTACCTCCCAATTACCCCGAAATCAGATGGCGCCTCTTCAGAGGCTGGTTTTTCAACAATATCTTTTACGTTATAAATTGATAGATGGCTATTTTTGTGTATTTCATCGCCTAAATCGACTATGCCATATTGATTTGTCATATTCTTTGGTATTTTTTCAACTGCAAGAATACAAAATCCTCTAAATTCTTCTGATAGTTTCACCATTTCAGATAATAAATTAAGGTCTTCATAGGAACAAAGATCATCAGGAAGTATCACAGCAAAAGATTCGTCTTCCTTGAGATAATTTTGCATTAAACTTATTGCATGTCCCAAACCTCTCGGTTGATGTTGTGTAACGTAATTGAGTTTAACTTGGTTCATTAAGAAGATTAAATCCTGAATAGATTTGTGTTTTAAGAGATTTCTATCAGTAAGAGTCTTATTCTTCTCTGGTGAAAAATAATTCTTTATAATTTCTTTGCCAGGACTAACAATAATTGAAATATCTTTTAGTCCAGCATCAATAGTTTCTTTTACACCATGTTGCAATATTGGCAAGCCCTTAACAGGCATTAATTCTTTTGGAAAAACAGAAGATATAGGCAAAAATCTACTGCCCAAACCGGCCACTGGAATGATACATTTTTTAATCCCCATTTATTGGTTATCTAGTTTTTGCTTAAGAATAGTTTTGCCCATTTCGACTCCAGGCTGATCATAAGGATTTATTTGTAAAAAAGCACCTACGCAAGAAACCATTAACTGAAACCTGTACATTAACTTTGCAATATTCACTTCATCTATTGTTTTTATAGTAAGAACGTCACAAGGTATATCTTTTTGTCGTTCGATTGAAGCAATAGTTGAGTCAGCCTGAAGATTAATTAGTTTGTTAAGTGACATCTTACCAAAAATAGATAGGTCAAATTCTCCAAGTAAGGAATCATTAGATATTGCAATTTCAGATTTAAAATTCTCAATTTTAATAAATGTGACAGTTTTATCTCTTATACCATCAATTAGCAACTGTAGAAAACTATGTTGATCATCAGGCCCTATAAGACCAACTGGTGTTAATGATTGCCGAGTCCCATTAATATTTTTTTTCCCAAGAGATTCTGCCCAAAGTTGAACAAACCAATCATTAAACCCCCTAAATAAAGATGAATAAGCAAAAATTATATTTATACTGAACCTGGATTTATTTTCTACCAAAAAACGTGCTTTTTTAATTATATGTTGATAGTAGTAACCTTTAGAAAAAAAACTATTATTTACTTTTCTTGCTCCTAATAGTAGTTGGTCTATATTGATTCCGACAATCGAAAGCGGCAGAAGTCCAACAGGACTAAAAACAGAAAATCTACCTCCTACATTATGCGGGATAAAAAAGGTCTTAATTTTTCTTTTTCTTGCATATTTAGATAATAGGGAGTCGGATTCAGAGACTACTGCAGAATTAGAGGAATCTATTTCTATTATTGAAGAAAAATAAGTGAGCAATGAAATCGTTTCAACTGTATTTCCTGATTTAGATGAAATGATAAAAAAAACGTTCTTAATATCTACTTCTGAAATTTTTTCCTGAATAAGTATTGGGTCGATTGTGTCAAGAAAAAATATTTTTTTGGTATTCATTCTAACTGGGGACAAAAAATTGTATATAGCTCTTACCCCTATAGATGATCCTCCCATACCTAGCAAAAAAATATTTTCTTGCCTTACTCCTTTTGCAAATTTCTTTATCTCAGAGGTGTCAAGATTAGGAAGATCGAAATAACCAATACTTTGCTTGTCGATTAAAATCTTTTCAAAAATTTGAGAATTAGATTTAATTTCATAAAAGTTTCTTTTGTATTTCATCAACTTAAAAAATTTATTTAATACTTCTAAATTTTATACCTTACAACAATTGAGTATAATTTTATTGACTAACTATTGGAAATTAATTGGCTAAATGAAAAATCTTGTCGATTTTAACCATAAAACAATTTTGATAACTGGTGGAGCCGGTTTTATAGGAAGCAATTTAGCTTTTTATTTTCAAAATAATTATCCAAAATGTAAGTTAGTTGTTTTTGATTGCTTTAGAAATGAAGAAAAGTTTTCAAATGGCAACCTGAAGAGTTTTGGTCACTATAAGAATTTAATTGGCTTCAATGGATTAGTAATCTGTGGAAATTTAAATAGCCAAGAAGATCTGGCATTACTTAATGACCATAAATTTGATTATATATTTCATCATGCTGCTATCTCAGATACAAGAGTTTACGACCAGGAGTTGGTGTTAAGAACAAATGTAAATTCTTTTTATGCTATTTTGAAATTAGCTAAAAAAGACTCCTCATCTCTTATCTATGCAAGTTCAGCAGCCGTCTATGGAAGTTTGCCTTCTCCTCAAACTGTTGGAACTGAAAATCCTGAAAATCCCTATGGTTACAGCAAGTATCTTATGGACCAAATTGCTATGCAGTTTGCAAATGAAAATCCCAATATCAGCATTGTTGGACTCAGATTCTTCAATGTGTATGGGAACAGGGAATACTTTAAAGCAAAAACCTCATCAATGGTTATTCAGCTTGGTCATCAAATCTTATCTGGGAAAGCTCCTAGACTTTTTTCAGGATCTGACACAATACTTCGAGATTTCATTTTTATCGAAGATGTGATCCAATCCAATATCAAATCTTGTCGTCCTAATCAGAGCGGTGTTTTTAACATTGGCACAGGAAAACCTAGAAGTTTTCAAGACATTGCTGATATTTTGCAACAAGAATTAAAAACTAACCTGGGTACGGAATATTTTGAAAACCCTTACCAAGGCTATCAAGTACATACTCAAGCAGATATAGCTGAATCAATTAGTGGAATTGATTTTGATCCTAAATTTTCTCTAGAAGATGGCATCAAACAATATATTCCAGAAATAATTAAATTCCATAATCTGCCCATCGATTAATATATGTTTGATTTTGAAGATAAGAAACCTAAAGTTCTTGTAATTGGTGATTTAATGATTGATCATTACTTATGGGGATCATGCAATAGATTATCTCCTGAGGCTCCAGTGCAAGTTATAGACGTCAAGAGACAAACAATGTTGTTAGGTGGAGCTGGCAATGTTTTAAGAAACTTAGTTTCATTGGGTGCTGAAGTTGATATTTATAGTGTTATAGGAGATTGCGAAAATGCTCAAATTATCGTTGATCTCTTCAATGAAATAAATATTGATTCAAGTAATCTTGTTCGTGAAAAAGGAAGAATTTCAAGTAAAAAATCCCGCATCATTGCATCAAATCAACAAGTAGTAAGATATGATCAAGAGACTAGTAAGGATATTAATAAGGATTCAGAGAAGAAGATATTTGATAGTCTAAAGACAAAAATTGATAGATATGATGTAGTGCTTTTATCTGATTATGGCAAAGGTGTGTTAACCAAAAATTTAACGTCTAACATTATTAATTATGCATCTAAACTTAAGATAAAAGTCCTAGTAGATCCAAAAGGAAGAGATTATTCTAAATATAAAAACGCTTATCTTATAACTCCAAATAAAAAAGAAGCTAGTGAAGCAACAGGAATAAATATAGTTGACGATGTAAGTTTAACTCAAGCTACACAAAAGTTAAAACATGATCTTAATCTTGCTGTATCTGTCATAACTCTCAGTGAACAGGGCATTTCCATTTATGAAGATTCCGTCAAAATTTTTCCAACAGTTGCTAGAGAAGTTTTTGATGTTACTGGAGCAGGAGATACAGTATTGGCGGCTTTAGGTTTTGCGCTTGCTTGTCAAAAGAACATTAATGATGCAGTGAATTTTGCGAATATAGCTGCAGGGGTTGTTGTAAAAAAATTAGGAAGTGCAACCTCTACTCTTAATGAAATAAATGAATATATATCTTTAATTAGAGGATCTTCTACAGAAAATAGAGTTAAGAACCAAGAGGAGATTAAATCCATTTGTTTGGATATGAAATCCAAAGGTAAAAGAATTGTTTTTACCAATGGATGCTTTGATATTCTTCATATTGGGCATATTAAATATCTTGAAGAGGCTAAAAAATTTGGAGATATTCTTATAGTTGGTATAAACTCTGATTACTCTGTTAAGAAACTTAAGGGAGATAAAAGACCAATCAATCATCAAGACGACCGGGCGCATATCATTGCAGCACTAAAGCCAGTTGACTATGTTGTAATATTTGATGAAGAAACTCCATATAATCTAATTAGTATCCTAAAACCAAATACCCTGGTCAAAGGTGGAGACTACAAAGAAAAAAGAGTTATTGGTCAAGACTTGGTTGATGAGTTAAAAATTGTAAATTTTGTTAAAGATAAAAGCACTACAAATACTATCTCTAAAATTATAAATTCATGAAAGAGCAAATAAAACTTGAGATTCAGAGACATATTGAGGTTTCAAAAAAAATGCATGGACTTATAGACCAAATTGAAGAAGCCGCTAAATTATGTATATCTGCAATTTCATCACAAAAAAAAATATTAATTTGTGGTAATGGAGGTTCTGCCGCAGATGCTCAGCATATTGCAGCAGAACTTGTTGGCAGATTTAAGAATGAGAGAAAAGGGATCCCAGCTCTTGCTCTCTCAACAGATACTTCTGCATTAACGTCTATTTCTAATGATTATGGGTACGAATTTGTTTTCCAAAGACAGGTTGAAGCTTTAGCAAATCCGGGCGATGTAATTATTGGAATAAGTACCGGAGGAACAAGTCTTAATGTCATTAACGCTATGAAATTAGCTCTCTCAATGGGCTGTATAGGCATTGGTTTAAGTGGCAAAGATGGTGGGGATATGAATAAAATTTGCGACTTAAATCTTATTATTCCAGAAACAGATACTCCAAGAATTCAAGAAATGCACATCCTTGTTGGTCATCTTATATGCCAATCAATAGATGAAAATCTCAGTAATTGATTTTTTGTACAGCTTCAATAACTTCTCTGGATTTAATCAATTTCATGCAATTATGATGTTTCAAAGGACACTCTCTTTGCATGCATGGCTGACAGTCTAATTTCTTTTTAACATTGACACTGTGAATATTCTGCCATTGGTTAGTCTCTATATCATTTGTTGAGCCAAAGATGCTAACTGTTGGAATCTGGAAGGCGGCAGCTATATGCATTGGACCGCTATCCCCAGTGATAAATAAATCTAAAGTAGATATCTTTTCAATTAATTCCTTTAAGCTAGTTTTGCCCGCAAGATTAGTGAACTCCTCTATGCCTGCATCTAATAGACGATCTGCAATTTCCCCAGAAATATCTTTTTCTTCTTTTCCTCCAAAAAGAATAATATGATACTGACTTGAAAGTTGTTTCGATACATTGAAAAATTTTTCAGGATACCAACGCTTTGAACTTCCATACTTAGCTCCAGGATTAATTCCTAGAAATTTCTTAGTTGAATATTTTTTTTTGAAATTAGGGTCTAGAAAAATTTTCAGTTTTTTTGGGTTGCTGTTGATTTCAAGAGCTCTATTGATGAAATTGTTGTATTTTTCAACTTGATGTTGATTATTAAAGCTATTTTTGTTGAACTGAAATTTTCTTGGACATGATATAAAAAATTTAAAAATACTTGATCTCAGAGAGCCTCTAAATGAGAAAAATAAATCGAATTTACCAATATTTATGGCTTGCCTGATAAGGGAATAATAACTTTTGTTAAAAATGATTCTTTTTTTAACTCTAGGATGAAACTCTAAAACCTTTATTGATGTTGGAGAACCAATAACAGTAACTATGCTTTCAGGGTGCAAATTTAAGATATTTTCTATAGCTGGCGTTGCCATCACACAATCACCAAGCCAAGTAGGAAGTTCGATCAATATTTTCATTCTTATGATTATAAAAGGAGAGTTTTATTATTTTGTTATAATCGCTTAATGTCAGAGAAAGTATATCCTGTACTTATGTATCACAGCATCTGCAAGATGCCTAAAGGGACTCCGATGAGAAGTCTCCATGTCCCAAGTGTTCTTTTTAGGTTGCATATGAGGACATTGAAATTTTTGGGTTATAAGGGTATCTCTATGTCTGAATTACTACCATACCTGAAGGGTGAAAAGACTGGCAAGGTTGTTGGTATAACTTTTGATGATGGCTATCTAAATAATCTTCAGAATGCATTGCCAATTCTAAAAGAATTTAAATTTAGTGCTACTTGTTACTTATTGAGTGAAAATATTAATGGGAATAATTATTGGGATCTGAATAAGGGAATACCAGAACTAAAAACAATGAGCGCTAAGAATGTTAGAGAATGGATTTCATCAGGTATGGAAATTGGCTCACATGGTAAACATCATCTGCACCTCTCTCAGTTATCAGAATCTGACGCTAAAAAGGAAATTATGGAATCTAAAGCAGATCTCGAGAAGAACTTTGGTTGTCCCGTGTTGCATTTTTGCTATCCCTTTGGAGACTTCAATTACTCCACTCTGGATATCGTGAAATCCTCTGGATATGCCACTGCCACAACTGTATCTAGAGGGAGGGCCTTAAAGGGTGGTAACTTGTTCCAAATACCCCGAATATTTATTACTCATAGAACCTTCTTACATTTATTCTTACTAAAACTTTTTACAAGGTATGAAGATCGAAAAAAAGAATAAATCTCTCAAAATTGCAATGTTAATAAGGAACTTTAGCCCCTACGGAGGGGGTGCCGAAAGATACTGCTTTGAATTATCAAAAAGTCTTTCGAAATTGCATGAGATTCATATATTTTGTCAGACCGCACATGAGACTTTATCTGGTATTCATTACCACTTTATTCCAAAAATACTCAATAGACCAAGATACATAAATCAAATTCTATTCTCTTTTTACACCAAGAAATTAACAAAGTCTAACTTTGATATTGTTCACTCTCATGATATGTTAACTCATGCAAATGTCTACACACTGCATGTGCAATGTTTCAAAACATCATTACTAAAATTAAAACACATTAAAAGATTATTTGGTTACCTTGGTGTTTTATTGAGTCTCAGAAAAATTTCTTACTTATGGCTAGAAAAGCAAGAGATGAAAGTTATTAAAAATAGGTATTTTATTGCTGTATCAAATTATCTTGCTACTAACATCATTGATAACTACCCTAATGTAAAAGACAAAATTCTTATTTCATACCCTGGAATAAACCCCCAGCCAAACAAAGAAATCGAAAAAGAAAAATTTAAAAAAAAATTAGAAGAAAAATACGGAATTAAACCTGGTTCTTTGATGCTGTTATTTGTTGCTCATGGATATAAAAGAAAAGGTCTTCAGAATATAATTTATGCACTTGAGAAATTAAACAACAATGACATCTCTCTCATAGTCGTTGGTCAGGGGGACAAGAATGAAATAAGTTTTTCTTCAGAAGAGGTTCGAAATAGAACCTTCTTTCTTGGTCTCATAAAAAAAATGGAAGAAATTTATAGTGCCGCGGATATATTTATCCATCCTACCTTAGGTGATACATTTGCAATGTCGCCTCTAGAAGCTATGTCATTCAAAATTCCGGTGATTATTAGCAGCAAATATTATTGCGGATTAACTGAACAATTAACAAACTCTGAGGCATTGATACTTGAAGATCCAAAAGATTTTTTTGAAATTGCTGAGAAAATTAATTTGTTGCACAATGATGAAGATTTTGCCAAAAGAATTGGGAGTCAAGGATTCAAGAAATCTCAATCTCTTAGTTGGTCGAAAACTACTGAAAGCACTCTTAAAGCTTATGAGAAAATTACTTCTCAAATAGAAAATAAAAATAAATGATATCAGTTTCAATTATTGTTAAAGATGAAGAAGATAACATTGAGAGATGCCTAAAGTCTATTTATAATTGGGCCGACGAAATCATTGTTGTTGATTCAGGATCAACAGACAATACACTTAAAATCTGCAAAAAATATAATTGTAAAATTCATAAAACACATTGGCTTGGCTTCGGCAAGACAAAACAATTAGGTGTGAATCTAACAGAAAATGATTGGATACTTTCTATAGATGCAGATGAAGAAATATCTAATCAACTAAAAAAAGAAATCAAAGATATTATTGTCTCAAATAAATTCAATGGCGCCTATATCAAAAGAATCTCATATTACCTTGGTAGACAAATTAAATATTCTGGCTGGCAAAATGACTACCCATTAAGATTATTTAACAAAAGATATGGAAATTTTGATGATGCAACTGTCCATGAATCTGTCGTTCTAAATAAATCTAAAACTTTAAAAATTAGTGAGCCTATTTATCACTACCCCTATAAGACTTTACATGAGCATATTTCAAAAATAAATCTTTACACAACTCTCAGTGCTGAAACATTATTTATCAGATCAAAAAAAACTCCTTTGTTTTTTGCAGTTTTATCGGGAATAACAAAGTTCATTAAGATGTATTTCTTCAAAAAAGGCTTCTTAGATGGTAAGGAAGGTATAGTTCTGGCAATTCTATCAAGTTACAGTTCCTTACTTAAATATATGAAATTATGGTCGATGTGGAGAAAGAAGTGAAGATCCTTCACATAGACACTGGACTAAGCTGGAGGGGTGGGCAGAGGCAAGCCCTAATTCTTCATTTAGGACTTCTAAAAAACAATATTGAGAGTGTTATTGTATGTAATCAAAATGGTGAGCTATACAAAAAATGTATAGAAAACAATGTAAGTAAATGTATTGGTTTTAATTACAAGAGAACCTTATTTCCAAACAAAAAGGAAATTGACAACATTCTTAAATTAGATAATTTTTCAATTATCCATTGTCATGATAGCGGATCTGCCTCCATTGGACAGAAATTTGTATCTAAATACATATTGTTCCATACTCGAAGAGTTTCATATCCAATAAATTTTTTATCTAGGCTCTTTAAATATAACAAATTTAGTGCTCATGTATGTGTAAGTGAAGATATTCGTAAATATATGACTAAATTTTTCAAGAACTGCCACACTATTCATAGCTGTGTTGAATTAAATAGGTTCAACAAAAGACTGAATCATAAAGTCTTTAGGAAGAAAGGTGAATTGAATTTTTTATTTGTGGGGGCCTTCACTAAGCAGAAAGGAATTGAAGTAGTGATTGAAGCATTTTCAAAAGTCTTACAAGATTTTCCTAGGTTAGCCCTTCATCTTGTTGGTCATGGTGAGTTATTCAGCAAGGTAACTCAACTTACTGAACGTTTAGGGATGTCAGATAATGTATGCTTTTACGGCACTAGAAACGATGTTGAGCAATTTTATCAAGAGACAGACTTTGTTATTGTTCCCTCATCAAACGGTGAGGGTTCTAGCGGTGTAATTAAAGAGGGTATGGCAGCGGGCAAGGTAATTATTGCTAGTAACTTAGAGGCCAACAAGGAATTAGTGGATCATATGGTTAATGGTTTGTTATTTGAAACAGACAACTCAGAATCATTATCGAATTTAATGAAGGAAGTAATAATTAATAAACAGTTAATTAATTCTTTAGAAATAAACAAAAAGATCAAGGAGTTTGACTGTCAAAAAAACATTGAATCTTATATTAAACTATATAAGAGATACGCCTAGCAGATAAAAATTAATCGAAATATTTTGCATCTTTGAAGCACACTCCATCCAAATCCTTCTCAGAAATTATTGGCTGAAAATTCCCTAAGCCCCAATTAATATTTAAATCAATATCATTCCAAATTATCGTATGCTCATCCAGGGGATTGTAAAATTCTGTAGCCTTATAAAGACACTCAACTTCATCAGAAAGTGATAAGAACCCATGCGCAACTCCAGGAGGTGCCCATAGCTGGAGTCCTTTTTTAGCATCTAATCCAACAGAAAAGGTTTTTCCAAATGATTTAGAGGATTTTCTTAAATCTACAATGACATCCAAAATTTCTCCTTTTATAACACGAATTAGTTTCCCCTGAGGTCTTTGCAGCTGATAATGCAGACCTCTTAAGACATGAGCTGATGATGCAGAATGATTGTCCTGAACAAATTCAAAATCTATTCCCTTCTCTTTAAGGACATTTTTATTCCAACTCTCCATAAACCAACCCCTACTATCTATATATTTTTCTGGCAGCAAAAGAAAAGCATCTTGAATAGGTGTCTCTTGTTTTTTCATTAATTAAGCCAATAGATTACTAAGATATGCGCCATAAGAGTTTTTCGAATAATTGGATGCAATCTTGGACAAATCCTCATCAGAAATCCATTTATTTCTCCATGCAATCTCTTCAGGACAAGAGATTTTTAAACCTTGTCGTTTTTCTATAGATGCTACGAATTGACTAGCTTCCAACATATTATCATAAGTACCTGTATCCAACCATGCGAAACCCCTTCCAAGAGTTTCTACTTGAAGTAAACCATTCATCATATATTCTTGATTAACACTGGTAATTTCTAATTCGCCCCTTGCAGAGGGTTTTATATTTTTAGCAATTTCAACTACATCGTTATCGTAAAAATACAAACCTGTAACAGCGAAATTTGATTTTGGAATTAAAGGTTTTTCCTCTATTGAAATTACTTTTTGATTATTATCAAATTCAACTACTCCGTATGAGGAAGCATCACTAACTTGATGTGCAAAAACTCTAGCCCCAGAGTCAATATCAGCTGCTTTTTTCAAGAATAAAGGTAAATCATGTCCGAAAAATAGATTATCGCCTAGTATTAAAGCACATGCATCTCTACCGATGAAATCCTCACCTATGAGGAATGATTCAGCCAAGCCATTAGGCTTTTTTTGAGTTTCATATGAAATATTAATACCTAGTTGAGAACCATCTCTAAGTAAACTTTCAAATCTAGGGGTATCTTCTGGAGTAGATATAATCAAAATATCCCTTATTCCTGCAATCATTAGAGTTGATAGAGGGTAGTAAACCATAGGTTTGTCATAAATTGGCAATAATTGTTTAGACACTACTCTGGTTGTAGGAAAGAGTCTTGTGCCAGAACCACCAGCTAAAATAATACCTTTCATGATCATATTAATCCCAATCTTTCATTATGATATTTTCCATTCTTGACTCTATTACACCAGTCTAGATTTTCCAGATTCCATCTAATAGTTTTTTGAATCCCAGTATCAAAAGTCTCAACAGGTTTCCAGTCTAGCTCTGTAAGAAGTTTATTGGCATCAATTGCATAACGAGTATCATGACCTGGTCTATCTGGAACAAATGAGATTAAATCCCTGTAATTTTTAATATCTGCATGTTTCACAGGGGCTATTTCATCAAGACTATTACATATGGTTAACACTACATCTATATTGCTTAATTCATTATTACCACCAACATTGTATGTTTCGCCTACTTTACCATTTAAAGCAATATGCATTATTGCAGAAACATGATCATCAACATACAGCCAATCCCTAATTTGTTCTCCATTTCCGTATATAGGTAATGGTTTAAAGTTTAAAGCATTCGAAATTATTAGAGGAATAAGTTTTTCGGGATATTGATATGGCCCATAGTTGTTAGAACAATTTGATATTAAAGTTGGAAGACCATAAGTTCTATTCCACGCTCTAACCAAATGATCTGAACTAGCCTTAGATGCAGAATAAGGAGAGCTAGGCATATAGGGTGAATCTTCTGAAAATAGTTTATTCTTATCAATAAGATCTCCATATACTTCATCGGTAGAGACGTGATGAAATCTAAAGTTGTCCTTTTTAATTGAATCTAAATTTGACCAATATAATCTTGACTGATCCAATAAAACATAAGTACCTAAGATATTTGTTTGTATAAATTCTGCTGGCCCATCAATTGATCTGTCTACATGAGATTCTGCTGCTAAATGGATCACTATATCTGGCTGAAACTTTTGAAAAACGAAGTTAATTTTCTTTGAATCACAAATATCGATTTGCTCAAAAAAATATCTAGGGGATTCAGAAATATTTAAAAGTGATTCAAGATTACCGGCATATGTTAGCTTATCAATATTGATTACCTCATGATTGGTATTTTTGATAATATATCTTATTAGAGCAGACCCTATAAAGCCGGCTCCGCCTGTGATTAAAATTTTCACTCTTCCGCCCTTAAAGCTGCTCTAAGTATTCCCATACCAGTTGCTAGAAAAAATGCAAAAAATATTGTCGTAGATTGATGATCAAAGACGCCATTTCCTACAGCATAGAAAATATAATGAAAAGAAATAACAATTAAGAGAGAAATAAGTGACGCTATATTGAGGCTAGTTCCAGAGTTAATATAACTTTTCATAGCTAATACAGGAGTAATTAATAAAAAGATAAGAACAAATAAGCCGACAACGCCTTGTTCAACCAATGTAGCCATATACTCGCTATGAGGGTGATTAAATTTTTTAATGCTTTTAGGAGCCATACCTTCATCAATTAATGTTTTTTTGTATTCATGGAAATTGCCCTCTCCAATGCCGAAAAGGGTATTGTTTTTAATGATTAAAGAAGCCGCCCTCCATAGTTCAAACCTTTGTGCGATAGAGGTATTAGCTGTTCCTTTATCTATCCAAGCATTTGTATTATTTACAATATCATTTATTCTACCTTGAACGCCAGATAGTGGAGAAATATAAGATATAGTAAAGACTAAAATGAAGATGGAAAATAAAAAAACTTTGATTCTTAATGACCATCTTAATGGATTTAGTAAAAAAAACATTATGAAAGTTAGAAATGAAGCTATCCAAACTCCTCGACCTCCACTAATAAATGAGGTATATATGCTTACTATTGCAGAAAAGACCAATAAAAAGTTTATCAATAAATTTCTTGAAGGATGGATTATTAACAGACTTCCAACTCCAAAAATTGAAGCATAAAAAGTAAGAATTCCACTATGAAAATTATCGCTTAAATTGAATAAATATTCTCTATCAACTATGGTCTTAGTAAGAATTTCATTTAAGCCGAGTGAAATTGCGGTCACAACAAATCCAAACAATAACCATACAGGGGTTATTTTTGATTTCCTGACATATAAAAAAATTGGAATGACTAATAAAAACCTTGAAGGTGTATCCAGATCTCTAAGATCTCCATCAAACAATAATAGGCTGAGTGAAACCATAAGAAAATATGTTAGAAAAGAGGCGATAAAGAACTTCTCCCATCTGAGCCACTCTACTTTTTCTTTATTTGCCATGAGTCCTAGAATTGATATCAGAAGTATTGATACTACGGAAAGCCAACCCTTGGCATTAAAAACTACTAATAATGGAATTATTGCAAGTGAAAGTTTAAAATAATAATCAATGTAAATTGAACTTGAAAAATTTTTTGTCATTTAAATCTTTAGCAAAACTAAGTAGTAAATTATTTTACCTGCCAATTACTTGGTTGATTTTATATCTCTTTTTAAGCTTCATAATTCGAATAAGTTTTAGCCAAACACTTCAGGTTGATGATAGGGAGCAAATATTTTATGCTCAGGAGTTACTCTTGGGCTATCCAATGCCACAGCCACCATTATATAGTTGGTTAAGTTGGTTAATGTTTCAACTCTTTGGGTCAAATTTATTTTCAACAACCTTATTGAAATATCTATTAATTTTTTTCACTTTTGTTTATATTTCATTTATTGCAGAAAAAATCTTTAAATATCAAAGCACTAAATTTATTGCACTTTTTTCTTATCTACTAATGCCCTCTTTCGCATGGCATATGCATCAAGGCTTTACCCATACAATTCTTTTAGGGCTTGGGATTATGATGTCTCTTCACGCTCTTTTATTAATTAAAGAAGAAACGAGTGTTAGAAACTATATATATATAGGATTTGCTTTAGCGATTGGATTACTAGGAAAGTATAGTTTCATAATTTTTATGATTACAATTCTCTTGTCTGCTCTTGCAGTTCCAAACTTTAGAAAAAGTCTTTTAAACAATAAAATAATCATATCTTTTCTTGTCTTTATCACTCTGATTGGACCACATTTAATATGGCTACAACAGAACTTTCAAGATATTTACATTCAGACTCAAGATAGGTTATTAATTAATTATGACAGTTTAGTTATTGAAAAAATTAAATCAATTGGTAGCCTATTAACTTCTTCATTAGGTTTTGTTACCCCATTAGTTTTTTTCTTTTTAATAACTAATTGGAAGGAGATTCTTAGTAGAAAAAATACCTTTATAAAATCAGACTATGAAAAGATTTTTTCGAATTTCTACCAAGTGTTATTTTTATGCTCTGTATTAATTATTATTTTTATGACTATGCCACATTTTAAAGTTAGGTGGCTTCATCCAATTATGATGATTTTTCCTTTTTGGCTACTACTACGGATTGAAAGAGAAGGAGAAATTAAGAAAAAAGTTAGGAAAAGGTTTGTCTATTTTTTGATTTTATTGACTTCCGCAGTAATAATTATTAGAGTATTTCAAACAACATTTGGGCCGCAA
>Ga0181570_10000534_pt1 | contig 35526 bp, 23 predicted proteins | sample 101ome_18_FD_148667 | JGI IMG/M metagenome (GOLD analysis project Ga0181570, IMG submission 148667) | Coastal salt marsh microbial communities from the Groves Creek Marsh, Skidaway Island, Georgia - 101406AT metaG (spades assembly) | ecosystem: Environmental > Aquatic > Marine > Intertidal zone...
CGCGGCGCTGGCGTTGGCGCTGAGCGTGCGCTTGGCGCAGCAAAAGTTTGAACACGATGAGGCGCTGAGCGCGGCGCGAGAGGCGCTCGAGCGCGAGCGCGCGGCGAGGGAGACGTACGAAAATCGCGTGCGCGAGCTGGAGAGGTGGCGGTTTTGGTCGAGACGGACGACGCACGCAGAGGCTTGGGAGAAGGATGGCGCGGCGGCGACGGCGACGCCCAGTCGCGGCAAGACGATGGTGTGAGAGCGACGCGAAGTAGATCAGAGTAGAAAGAATTCATTATAAAAATATGACCTGCTGTATTCGATCACTCCTCGTCTCGTTCGTCGTCGCCGAGAAATGTAGCGACGACGGGGGCGAGTGCGAGCGCGGCGGCGAGGCGAAGCGGCACGAAGAGCCTGACGACGTTGATGAACACGGCGCCGGCACCGAAGAGTTTCGCCTTGTCCGCAGGATCGGAGAGATCGAGCCAGGTACCCTCGGCGATTTTGTACCACCCGAACGCGATGGGACCAGCGACGAGCCAAAACGCGAGCTCGACGAAGACGTAGGAGAGCGTCCCGGCGACGCCGAACGCCTTGACGTCCGCCATGGTGAGTTTCGGTGCCTCCTCGCTCGCGTTGAGCGCGTAGTACGTCCACGCGACGGTGGGAATCGTGATGATCGCGAGACCTTTCTCGTACGAGGGTTGACTGAAAAAATCCGACGCCGGCGACGCGAGCTCGCCGTATTTGACGGCGGCGCTCGCGAGCGTCGTCCACGTCGCCAATTGTAACGCGAATGTGACACCGTTCTCGATCGACGGTGCGCCTCGCAACGCCACTGGCGCGTCTCTCGATTGAGCTTCGCGCTCTGAATCGTCGTTCGCGATGGTATACGCCGCCACCGCGCATCCCGTGTTCCCCAAGAGCGTCAACAACGCCTGCAACGGCACGAGCACCGAGATGCTCGTTGGATTATAAAACGCGTGAAACGTGCACGCCGTGATTCCCGACGCCAAGAACGGCGACATCCCCAGAGTCAAGTTTTTCCACTTCGCATTCCCCGTTCGTTCGGCGTGTCGGGCGACGTATTTCATCGCCAACGCCCACTCGGTGACGCTCGATACGTGCACCGCCCACGTCGGCAGACTCAACGCGTTGGACGGTTCGCTCGCTAATATCCCATCCCCCGCGATCGCGTTCGTCCCCGCGCTCACCGCAAACGTACTCACCGCGCACGCCGCGAACAATATTCCCAGCACCGCCCCCGCCGGCGTCGCCTCCTCTCGCTCGTCCCCATCTCTCGTCTCCGCCTCGGCCTCGGCGCTCGCCACCGCGCCGAACCCGTACGCAAACAACGCGTTCGACACCGTCAACAACGATTCCGAGCTTCCGTGCAAGACGTCCACGTTGGCTAATATGTCCCCGTACTGCGTCTTCGCGACTATGCCGGCCGGAATCGTCGCGAAGACGAAGAGTAATAAAAACCGCGCGCCGAACGTCGACGTCGGCGGCGTCCCGCGCGCCCTTCCGAGAAACCACAGGTACGCGAGGTACGGCGCGAGTCCGATCTGAAACAACTGCGTCTCCACGCCCGGAGGTATGAAGGCTAACGCCCCGCGCTCGCCCGCGGTGACGGACCAGGCGTCGACCGCGGCGAGAGCGTCGACGACCGTCTGCGCGCGCGCGATGACGGTCGAGCGTCGAGCGAGTCCCCGCGCGCGCGCGCGAGGTGTGGGCGTCGTCGTCGCGCGAGACGTGGACGCCGCGCGAGATGTGGACGTTCGCGAGACGTGCGCGCGCGCGCGGGCGTCGAGCGCGGGTACGGGTGCGGTGAGGGCCGCCATCGTGTGTGGATTAGTGGTGGCTGCTCTATCGACGAGGGCGTGCGTCGCCGGCGCCGGCGGGACGACTGGGAGAGGATGCGGATCGAGAGCGGTGAATCAATAAAGATTTTTTCGTTTCTTGATATTTGTCACAATAGCCGAGATTAGCAACGCGCGCGATCGATCGGCGCTCACTCGAAGATGTTTCGCAGCGCGCGCTTGGATTCGTCGATGACGGCTTCGAGGTCCTCCTTGACATCAGCGTTTGAGGTGCCGTAGCGTTGTAAAGAATAGACGACGACACCGGCGCCGAGGAGTTCTAAGAGTCGCGGAGCGACGATGGCGACCAAGGGCCACTTTGCGACGTTGCCGAGAGCGACAGTACCGGCGACGGCGGTGACGGGACCGCCGATGTCGATGAGCGGGTTCTCACTGTCGCCGAACCACTTGGGGACGTCCGCCGCCGCCTCGCTCACTTCATCGGGGTTAATTTCGGAAACCGCCTCGGTCGCCTTCTTGACCGAGGTGCCGATCGGGCTGAAAAGGTCGATCAATTCATCGACGCTCTTCGGCAATTCGCTCGGCAAGCTGTCGCCGAGCGCTTCAAGGTCATCCTCAAACTTGTCTTCGCCGACCAAGAGGTAACGCTCGAGGAGCAAGACGGCGGTGAGCGTACCGATGAATTCGAGCGTACCCGGAACGATGGATCCGACAACCGGGAAGTGCGCGACAGCGTCGGTGGCGATAACCGCACCCACGGTGGCCGCCTTGACGGAGAAGTTGTCGATGCCATCGATGGTTTCGAAGACTCCGTCGGCGGCGCCCTCGAGATCACCCTCGAGCAACGACTGTCTGACGCCCGGAACGGCGACGGACAAGGCGATGGCGGACGCCAAGGCGACGGCGCTCACGTCGCTAAGCGTGGCGCCGGCGAAATCGAGACCCTTGGAGTCGCGGGCTCTCGCCTTGGCCTCGGCTTGAGCCTTGGCCTTGGCCTCGGCTTGAGCCTTGGCCTTGGCCTCTCTGGCCTTCTTCTCTCTGAGAGCCTTCGCGGCCTCAGCCTTCTTCTTCGCCGCGGCGTTCGCATCCTTCGCAGTCGGCTTGGCGGCTTCAACCGGCTTCGGCTTCGGCGCCGGGGTCGGCGCCGGAGTCGGCGCCGCAGCCGGGGTCGGGGAGGTCTTCTCGACAGCCTTCTCAGCGGCGGCAAGCTCGCGCTCGGCTGCTTGTTCCGCGCGCTGAGCTTCGCGCTCAGCCTTCGCGGCGGCGGCAGCAGCAGCCTTTGCAGCCTTGTCGTTAGTCATGGCCGCCTCCATCTTCGCTCTAGCCGCGGTTTGGGCCGCCTTCTTCTCCGCGGCGGCAGCCTTGGCGGCAATGCGTCGCGCTTCAGCCGCCGCCTTTCTGGCGTCAGTTTCCTTGGATGCGGCGGAAGTCGCCGCAGAGACACGCTTACGGCTCATTTCCTTCTTCTCCTTGAAAGTCTTTTCTCTCTTCGTGGCTTCGGCCTTGCGTTCAGCTTCCTTCTTCGCCGCGAGCTTTTGGGCGTCGGCAGCCTTCTTTGCTTGAGCGTTCGGCTTCGGCTTCGGCGCTTCGACCGGCTTCGGCGCTTCGACCGGCTTCGGCGCTTCGACCGGCTTCGGCGCTTCGACCTTGGCGGCCTTGGCAGCCTTGGCAGCCTTGGTCTTGGCTTCGCGTTGAGCCTTCGCCTTTGCCTGCGCAGCTTCACGTTGAGCCTTTGCCTTGGCGGCCGCTTCAGCGCGGGCGGCCGCTTCTTCTTCCTTCACCTTGGCAGCCTTGGCGGCGGCTTCGGCACGCTCAGCCGCAGCCTTTTGCGCAGCCTCTTCGCGAGCAGCCTTGGCGGCTTCGGCAATCTTGGCTCTTTCGGCCGCATCAGCCGCTTTGTCCTGAGCAGCCTTGGCAGAGGCGCGTTCGCGCTCAGCCTTGGCTTGCGCGGCGGCGCGTTCGCGCTCGGCGGACGCCTTGGCAGCTTCGCGTTCGCGTTTCGCCTTGGCTTGAGCGGCTTCACGTTCGGGGGCAGCCTTGGCAGAGGCGCGTTCGCGCTCAGCCTTGGCTTGCGCGGCGGCGCGTTCGCGCTCGGCGGACGCCTTGGCAGCTTCGCGTTCGCGTTTCGCCTTGGCTTGAGCGGCTTCACGTTCGGGGGCAGCCTTGGCAGAGGCGCGTTCGCGCTCAGCCTTGGCTTGCGCGGCGGCGCGTTCGCGTTGCGCCTTGGCTTGAGCGGCGTTGCGTTCGGCGGACGCCTTGGCAGCTTCGCGTTCGCGTTTCGCCTTGGCTTGAGCCGCTTCACGTTCGGCGGCGGCCTTGGCAGCTTCGCGTTCGCGCTCAGCCTTGGCTTGCGCGGCGGCGCGTTCGCGTTGCGCCTTGGCTTGAGCGGCGTTGCGTTCGGCGGCCGCTTGGGAGGCGGCGCGTTCGCGTTGAGCTTGGGCGTTGGCGCGCTCACGTTCGGCGGCGGCCTTGGCAGAGGCGCGTTCGCGCTCAGCCTTGGCTTGCGCGGCGGCGCGTTCGCGTTGCGCCTTGGCTTGAGCGGCGTTGCGTTCGGCGGCCGCTTGGGAGGCGGCGCGTTCGCGTTGAGCTTGGGCGTTGGCGCGCTCACGTTCGGCGGCGGCCTTGGCAGAGGCGCGTTCGCGCTCAGCCTTGGCTTGAGCGGCTTCACGCTCTCGCGTGGCTTGCGCCGCCTTGCGCTCACGCTCCGCCTTCGCCTTGGCCGCCTCGCGCTCGCGCTCAGCCTTGGCTTGCGCCGCTTCGCGCTCGCGCTTGGCTTGGGCAGCCTTGCGCTCGCGTTCCGCTTGCGTCGGCGCCGGCTTGGCCGCCGGTTGGCGCACCGCCGGCGCGTCAAGCACCGCCGCCGACTTCACCTTGGTCGCTTGTCGCTTCTTTTGCGTTTGTTGGTACGCCGGCTTGGCGTCCTGCGCGCGAGATCAAAAGCAAAACGGTCCCTCGTCAGTCTTCGCCTCGTCCCGGCTCGCGTCCCCGCCCTCTCTCGTTCTCTCGCCCGGTCCAAGCATCCGATCCCAACGCGCGCCTCTCTCGCCGCATCAATCGCACACCGTCGATCCGTTCCATCTCCATCGCATCTCGCCGTCGTCCGTTCGCTTTCACGCGCGCGTTCGCGTTCGTCTTCGTCTCGCCCTCGGCGCTCATCTCGGCCCGAGAAGTCGCTATCCAAAATCGCACCTTGGCTTCGTACGCCTCCGCCGCGTCCACGGCGCCGACGATGGCGCTCACGGCGAACGCGGTCGCCGCCATCGCCTTACCGCCCTCGAAGCCGACGCGCGCGTCGTCCTCATCGCCGGCGGTCGCCCTCGTCGACGTCGACGTCGACGCGCGGGTGACGATCTTCGAGACTCCCGATCGGGACACGTCCTTGGCGCCTCGCGTCGTCGTGACGGCGCGGGCGGCGACGACAGACGACGAATTCGCGACGGCGTGTATCATGTTGATCGCTGCGACGCGTTCGAGCGACGGCGGCGCGACGAGATCGGCGCGCGCGGCGGCGATTGAAGCGCGGACGCGATGGTCCTTCAGGGTTGTTGCGAGATCGTGTTTTCGTAAATTTGATATTCTCGAAATTGTCTTAGTATTTACCACACGTCTGGGTTCAGTTTTTATGTATACAATGCCGATCGGCGACCGATTCCGGCGCGCGGCGGCGGCGTCGGAGCGCGACGCGCGGTCGGCGTCGTGCCGTGCGCGTCCATCGAGGCACGGCGACGTCGTCGACGCGCGTGAGGGGTGCGCGCGACGTCTCTCTCGCGCGCGCGCCGAGACCGACGAAGACGAGAATCGCGTCGTCATGACGGCGGCGACGAGACGCTCCGCGGCACCGCCGTCGGCGGCCGAGACGACGACGACGACGCGCGTGGACGTCGATAAGATGACGGTGGCGACGCTCCGCGACGAGCTGCGCGCGCGCGGACTCGCGACGGACGGGCTCAAGGCGGCGCTCGCGACGAGGTTGCGAGAGGCTTTGGATTCGCCGACGCGCGGGACGAAGAGAGATCGAGTCGACGGGGAGGGCGCGCCCGCGCCCGCGGTGGAGGCGCGCGAGACGAAACGGCGTCGTTGGGACGATGGAGAGAATGGTGGCGCGCCGGTGGAGGAGGCGAAGGCGCCGGCGGCGGCATCGGTGAAGGGCAAGGTGGGCGGTTTGGACAAGGCGGCGCTGTTGAAGCAAAAGCAGGCGCTGTTGAAACAAAAGGAGCTTGCGGCCAAGCTCAAGGCTAGGAAAGAGGCGAGCGAAAAGAGCAAGGCGGAGGAAAAGTCGAGCGCGAGGCCGAGCGCGAAACAGATGACGCTGCGATTGGACGCGCAGGGGAGAGAGATTGACGAGAGCGGAGCGTTGGTGGTGAACAAGGTTATAGAGACGTCGACCTTGCGCATGAATTTGAAACAACAGCGCGCGAACGCGTTCGCACAGGCTCAAGCGGAGGCGCAGGCAGAGTTGGCGAGTCAAATGGGCGCCGAGTACGACGATCCAAGTTTACGGGGTGGTCGCGCGCGCAAGCCGCGCACAAACTTTCAGGTGCGTCTCGTTTTTTCAGGGTCTTCGTCTTCCTTCGTTTTCGCACGCATGCATCTTTCAAAGCTCCGTGGTAATCTCACGACATGCCCCTTGGAGACTACAAGAATGCTATAATGAAAGGCTGGCGCTCTAATACTCCTCGGAAAATTTCAACTTCTTGGGGTTACGCTGCGTCGGTATATTTTCACGCGGCACGGTTGTTTTTTCGTGCAAAAGCAAGTTACACTCTGTCGCGAGACTTTCCCATGTCACGTTGCAATTTTTATGCTTGCGAAAGCAAACAGCGGATTGGACAGCTGGCGGGGCGTTCTTATTTAGTGGGCGTCATCTCCTTACCATCCGACCCACATTTCGATGATCGATATTCTTCGCGCGCGCCGTCGCTCGGCGTCAGCAGACTAACCTTTTCGCGTCCTTTCTCCCACGCAGTTTGTCGAAGATGGCAAGTACCAAAAAGAAGCCGACATGCACAGATTGCGTCTGCAGTTCGGTGACGAAAAGGCGGAGAAAATGAAATCGCGAGCCGAACGCGAGAGGAAGCACGCAGCGCACATGGAAAAGTTGGAAAAAGAAGCGGCGATGGATCCCAATCTCGTACCCGTGGGCGAACGCCCGTCCGCGGCTCGAGGTGCGAGCGCGGCGAGACCGATAGCTCCTCTGGATGAAATCCCAGAGGTGGAGTGGTGGGACAAAGACTTTCTTCAAAACGGAACGTACGACGACGTCACCAACGGCAACTGGCACGTAAACATGGACAAGTTCAACGTGTACGTGGAGCACCCCGTGCCGATTCAGCCGCCGTTGGACGCCCCGGCGCCCGCTCCGCAACCGCTCATGCTTACGAAGGCGGAACAAAAGAAACTCCGTACGCAGCGTCGGGTCGCGCGAGAGAAGGAAAAACAGGAGATGATAAAGCAAGGATTGATTGAGCCTCCGAAGCCGAAGGTGAAGATATCCAACCTCATGCGAGTGCTCAAGGACGAAGCCGTTCTTGATCCGACCGCGATCGAGCGTGAGGTTAGAGAACAGATGGCTGAGCGCGAGCAAGCGCACCAAGATAGAAATTTAGCGCGCATGTTGACTCCGGCAGAACGCCGCGAGAAGAAGATGCGCAAACTTTTGGGTTCCGACGCCACGGGCGAGGTGCACACGCATGTGTACCGAGTCGAAGACATGTCCAACAGAAAAAATAGGTTCAAAGTGGACATCAATGCTCAAGAGAATCACTTAACGGGCGTCGGTCTGATCACGGACGATTTCAGCGTCGTCGTAGTTGAAGGGACGTCTAAAGCCATTAGACGATACGACAAACTCATGATGCGGCGCATCGATTGGAACGCTTCGCTGAACGAACACGACGACATGGAGGTTGATGAAGACAAGAAGAATAAATGCACGCGCGTTTGGAAAGGAACGTCCACGTCGCACGCGTTGAAACGATTTACGTTCGAGACGTTGCGCTCCGAGGCGGCGGCGAGAAGGTACCTCACCGAAGTGAAACTCGAGCACCTATGGGACGCCGCCTTCGCGTGCAAAGCCGTTGAAGACGAAAACGATTAGTTCTGCGCATGCGACTTTGTAGTTTGAGATTGAATAATTCTAGAACGTTTGGCAAATGTTTTACAACCTCTAGCGCAACTCGAGGAGCGACATGACTTTCGCCGCAACATCAAGACTAATCATTACGCCGCCGTCCACACGCTGAAAGTCCACCATGAGCCTATCAGTCGCCATCTTGTAAACTTGCAGTTCGAATTTCAAGACGGTGGGCTCATTCTGGGACGTTCCGTGACGCGTGCTCTCCGTCATCGCGTCCGCGTCCATTGCGTCACCGTCGGTAGCCATGCTCCCGTCTCCCATTTCGCTATCGCCGTAGTTGCGTGAGTGGAACACGCACAAGCATTTCATGTTGTAAGGACCATTCTTCTTCCAAGCCACGTTCATCACCTTCAAGACGCGTATCAACTCGTTGATGACGTCTTGGGCACCCATCTTTGAAGCCGTACCGAGCATCCACCTTTGCTCGGCGATGAGTCGCTCCTGCATCATGTGCGCGTGAACTTGACTCGGTCTTCTCACACCCAGCGTGGACGCCGCCCCTTGTCGCATGCTATTATGCTCTGCCATGACCTCCGCGTCGTCGTACTCGGCGCCCAAGTACCCACCGTATATGTTACGTCTATTATCGAGAAGTAAGTAGTACGTCACCGTCGCCTTGTTGCGTACTTGGTGCCTCAAAGCTTCAATCAACGGTTCGCGCTCAAAGCCTAAGTTCACCACCATGTCTAACGTTTCGCCGTCGATATTAGACGTCTGCGAAATCTGCGTCTGCGGAGGCACGACCAGATAACGCGGCAAGTGCACGACGAACCATGCGTGGTGGCGAATCTCCGCCAATGTGATTCGCTTGAGCGGATCGACAAGAAGCATGCGCGAGATCAAATCTCGCGCGCCCGGGCTGAGGTGACTCGGCAAGCTATATATGCCACCCTTGATTTTCTTGAATAGGTTGGGAATGCTTTCGTCGTCGAAAGGGAGTGAGCCACACAAAAGGGCGTACAAAATAACTCCGCAACTCCATACGTCCACCTCTGGTCCACTGTACAACTTTCCGCTAATCACCTCCGGCGCAGCATAGTTCGGACTACCGCACGATGTTTTCAAAAAGTGTCCATCGCGCATGACGTTGGACAAACCAAAATCCGCAATCTTCACATTGTTGCGCGAATCCAACAGCAAGTTTTCCGGTTTCAAGTCCCGGTGCACCACCATGTTTCGATGGCAATACTCCACCCCGGATACGATTTGCTGAAAAAAGTGTCTCGCTTCGTTCTCACCCAATCTTCCCTTTTCGACGATGTAATCGAACAACTCTCCGCTCTTTACGTATTCCATCACCAGGAAGATGTCGTGCGGCGTCTCCAGAATTTCGTACAGTCTGATAATGTGCGGATGCATAAACAAACGCAAAATCTTAATCTCCCGCCGCACCTTCTCCTCCATGTCGATCGCCTTGATTTTCTTTCGGTTCAGAATCTTGATCGCAACCTTGTGTCCGGTGAGCACGTGCTCCGCAACCTTCACCTTTCCAAAAGACCCTATGCCCAAAGTTTTACCGATTCTGTAATTCGGTAGGTATATTTCCGCCTGTCCGCGCGACGCGCCGTGCGTACCGGAGTCTTCACCCTCCACCATGACGCTCTAACTCAACACACTCGTTCGTTCGCGACTCGATCTCGCGCGTCTCGTGCGCGCGCGCGTCGTCCCCGACGTCTCTTTTCTTCGCGCGCGCGATCGAGGCCCAGCGCCCCCTCGCTCGTTCCCCGACTCTCCGCGCGCCGACGCGCGCGCGCGTTCGCTCTCGAGACGTTCGCGCGCGACGCCGAAGCGCGCCTTCTCGTCCCTCGCGCGCCCGACCGTCCCCGGCGCGCCGCGTCTCGGTGTACCGCGTCTCGCGGACTCGTTGAGGAGCCTCCTTAACGAATCTGAGTACTCACGAGGAGTCATGACTCGTCAGCTCGATTGCACGGGCTGAATCGGGCCTGTTTCACTTCGGGTTCTCCGCGTTGGAATTCGTCCCGCGCGCGACTCTGCGTCGCTCGACGTCGCTCGACGCGATGCGAGGACGCGAGATCGTGCGCGGTGTGACCGCGTGCGTCTCTCGCGCCGCGTGCGAGACGGCGTGCGCGTCGGCGACGGTGAACGCGCGCGAGGCGGCGGGCGCCCACACCCGAGAGCTTCACCACGCCGGCGCGCTCGGGAAGCGCGAGGGCGATCGCGAGGGCGATCGCGAGCGTCAACGCGCGGACGAACCGCGACCGATGGTGCCGTGGATGCGCCAGGTGGCGTCTGGGGTGGAACTCCTGCGATCGGGCAAGTATAACAAGGGCATGAGCTTCACGGAGGAGGAGCGGGACAAGCTCAACCTGCGCGGGTTGTTGCCGCCGGCGGTGTTCGATCAGAGTGTGCAAGTGGAGCGCGTGATACAGCGATTGAGGACGGTAGGGAATAATATCGAGCGACACGCGTGGTTGGCGTCGCTGTATGAACGGAATGAACGATTATTTTTTAGCGTCGTGAGGGAACACTTGGAGGAGTTGTTGCCGATTTTATCGGCGCCAACAGTTTGGAGAGTGTGCGAGGAATACGGTCTGTTGTATCGAAGACCGCGCGGGTTGTACGTGTCGAGCGACGATCGGGGATCGGTGTACAGATTATTGAAGAATTGGCCGGTTCGAGACGTCAAGGCGGTCGTCATCACCGACGGTCAACGCGTGACGGGACTGGGCGATTTGGGTGTGCAGGGCATGGGCATGGCAGTGGGTAAAGCGACGCTCTTGACATCACTCGGTGGTCTAGATCCCAGCGACGTGCTACCGATTTGTATCGACGTCGGGACTGATAACGAAGCGTTGCTCCAAGATAAGTTTTACATCGGCTCGAGGCGAAAGAGAATCACAGGCGACGACTACGACGATTTAATTGACGAGGTGGTGCAAGGAATCAAGCGACGTTTCGGTCAGCGCACGCTGTTTTTCTTTGAAGAATTTTCAAATAGAAACGCGAAGAGAATGTTGGATCGGTACACGAGAAATTCAGTAGCTCTCGTCGATGATCTCCAATGCATCGCCACCACCGTCTTAGCGGCGTTGATTTCGGCGCTCTCACAGACACAAGGTTCGTTGCTGGATCAGCGCTTCCTCTTCGCCGGTGCGGGCGAGACCGGGACCTACGCTGCAGATTTATTGGCGTCTTACATTGCGCAGCGACACGGGATTCCGCTGCCGCAGGCGCGAAAAAACATATTTTTCATCGATAGAAAAGGTTTGGTGACTCGCGAGAGGGCGGAAACCGAAGACGATTTGGAACTCCACAAACTGCCCTACGCGCACGATATCGAAAACACCGGTAGTTCCGTGCTCGAGGCCGTCAAATTGATCAAGCCCACCGCGCTGATCGGCATTCGTCGTCATAGATTCTCCTTCTTCGAGGGTTCGGTGCTCAAGGATGAGAAACTCTTCAAGGCGGACGTCTTGCGCAAGATGGCCGAGTGTAGCGAACGTCCAATCATCATGGCGCTCTCGAGGCCCGCCGCTCTGCACGAGTGCACGGCCGAGGAAGCGTACGAAGCGACGAACGGCAAGTGCATTTTTGTCGGCGGCTGCCATTCACCGCCGTTCAAGTACAACGGAAAAGACGTCGCCCCGTCCGAGTGCACTACGGAATACGTCTTCCCCGGCCTCGCCTTGGGTTTGACCATCGCCGAGGGCACGCGCGTGCGCGATTCTATCCTGATCGAAGTCGCGGAGACCGTCGCTGAGAGTGCGTCCAACAAAGATATCGACCACGGCGCCGTATTTCCTAGAAAACGTCACATCCCCGAACTTTCGGCGCACGTCGCCGCGAGCGTCGCGAGCAAACTCTTCGCCAACGGCTGGTCCGCGCTTCCGGAGAAGCCCATCGATTGGTTGCGCCTGGCCAAGTCTTGGATGTTCAACCCCGCGTATCGATTATACAATTAACGAATCGATTATCGGCACGAGCGATGTATTGGAACCTTTGTGACTGCCCCTCGCGTCGTCTGCCCATCGTCGTCACACGCGCGCGCGCTCCACGCGTTCGACGATTCGGACGACGATCGTCTCGCGTGCGATGTTATCTTCGCATCGTTCCCACGCGCGTCTCCTCGCAACGCTCCTCCTGTGCGTCGTCGGCGGCGTCGTCGTCGCGCCCATCGCGCGCGCGGCGTCCGATGAAATCACCCCCGCGCGCGACGGCGCGCGACGCGGCGGGGAGGAGATCACGTTCAGCTTTGAACACTCACTCGATGAATCCACGTTTGCGCCCGCGGGCGTCGTCACCGGGAAGCTCGCGGTGGATAGAAACGACGCGAGAAACTTTCGTTTGAGCTCGCCTCGAGCGACGCGCGCGACGTTGGGGCCGGACGAGACGGAGGCGCTGAACGCGCTCATCTCGAGGGACGGCGTGTACAGAGTGCGCGTGCCGAGTAACATCGTGAGCGCGAGAGAGGGTTCGTACGTCATGGCGTCGGTGCCGGCGAAGTGCGTGGCGGCGTCCGGTTTGGCGGACGCGTTGACAGTGCACACAGACGACAGAGGCAACGCGCACGGGATAGAGTACACGACGGCGGGCGGGGACTGCGAGGACGGAAGCGCGAGACGAGTTAAGGTTGGGGCGAAATTTAGGACGACAGTGTACGTGCGCGTGCCGAAAGACGCGCCTGGGCTTAACCCGGACGCGCCGACGGATGTCCGAGGACACGGAGCGCCGGCGAATGAACAGACGAAACGCGAGGCGAAACAGCGACGACGCGCGCGAGAAAACGGTGGCGGTGAAAACGGCGACGGGTCTGAGAAAGAGCGCGAACCACCGACGTTCATGCAAAATCACTGGTTGAAGATTATGTTTTGCAGTTACGTCTTCGCGTGGTGCTTCTCGCCTCCCACAGATCCCGCGGCGCAACGAGCCGCAGCGCAACGACGCGTCAACGCGCTGAAAAAACGTCAATGAGTGATTTGGTGTACAGTGTTCTTGATTTAAAATAATTCACTTTAGCGCGCGAGTGTGTTATTAATGGTCTCGACTCAGGCGCCCCCCTCCCTCGCGGGCTCCGGCGCCAACCCGTTGAGTTCCTTATTCAGCTTCGACACGTTCTTCTCCATACCACTCTCCGCCTGCTCGCTGAAATTATCTATCGCTGCGTTCAACGCCGCGATCTTCTCGTTCAGGCTCTGTCTCGTAACCTCCAACTCGTCCTCGCTCTCCTCGTCCAGCGCCTTGTTCAGCGCGCGCTTCCCCCCCAACAGCGTCTTGCTCAACTGCGGCGCGAACAAGAACCCAAGCGCGCCGAACACGGCGCCACCGACGAGCAACCCACCGACGAACCCTCGTCCACCGCCCTTGCGCTCCTCGAACTCGCTCCGCGCGACGACGCGCGCGCGGTGAGACGCGACCGGTGCCCACCGCGCCTCGGTCGTCGCGCGCGCGCGTTCTCCTCTCACCGTCGCCTCGGGGCGTCGTCGCTCGATGCGAGCGCGCGAAGACGCGCGCGCGATCATCGTCGCGATGTGCGTCGCGTGCACCATCGTCGCGCGTCGACGCGCGTCGCGCTGTGCCTCGACTTCCGTCGAACGAACGAACGGAATTCAGTCGTCTCGGAAGCTCGGCGTCATCGTGGTTTACATCTGTCTAATATTTTCATAATAATTGCCGAATGTCCGAAGTGTCACTATTTGGACGCGCGCGACGACCGACGCGCCTCGAACGCGTCCGCGCGCGATACCGCGCCTCGAACGCCGCGTCTCGACACCGCCGCGAGTTAGTTATCGGCAAGGGACTAAGAGTTAATTTGGATACGTTTACATAACTCTGACCCCGTTTCAACTCACTCGTGAGCTGATGAGTAAAAAGTTATTGACACAGACCTTAAATTTGACGATAACTTTGCCCAAAGTTATCGTCAAATTTACTTGATTTCAAAACCTTAGTTAGAGCTTGGGAAGCCGGTTTGCCGTATTTTCGGCGAGAGACGGCACCATTTCTGGCGCGAGCAAGAACGTCATCATTCCGACGTTCAAGCCTGTGCCAGGCGTGGTCTGAATGACGGACCACACATGACTTTGTTTCGCAAAGAAGTGCGTCATGCTGTGAGGCATTCGTAATGCATCGCCGTCTTGGTCTGCCCAGATCTTGTTTGAAGTGTCACGATACGTGATACCAGAGACGGCGGAGTTTGCGCCGACTGATTGGGCGCGAATGTTACCTGCGCTGTCAACATACACCTTGACACGTACAGTGTTTATGTATGGGGATCCATCACTGCCTCCACTACCAATGGTTCCCATCATCCAATATTTCTCGGAACGAGTAGGTTGAACTGAATCGTCTGGTTCGCCTATCAGCGTACGACGGCAACCAGTGGTGTGCCCACAAGGTGAGCCCGCCACGAGAATGACTCGTCGAGCATCGGCCGCGGCACCGACCTCTGCTGCTGGGACAATTATATCATTTCTCAATAGGTAATTTGAAGCCGGTTTGAAGACCATTTCTTTAGGACGAGCATCGCCTTTGTACGCTGAAGTAAAGACGGGGGCCATCGCAGTCATCGATGATGCCGTCGCGCTGGCATCCCGCCACTTGGCGGAGATGTCAATATTACCTGAATAACACTCTTTTCCAGAGCAAGGCTGAATCGTACGATATACTTTCGCCCCGCTCGAGCACACAGAAACTTGGTCATCGGCTGGGTTACGTACTACTTTGATTCCGACCATTTTCAGCTCTTTTTGACCCTGGTAAGGGACGCCACCCCCAGCGTTACCGTTCAGGTATGGTGAGATGCCATGTAAGATGAAGTGCGCTTCGTTTTCAGACTCATTTTCATACTGTGTATCTCTCGATACCATTCCGCGTCCCAGACCAGCGATCCAATTTGCGTTACCTACAAGCTGAGCAGAGCGAATGTTCACAAGACGCGCGTCGTCTGTCTGCGTCAATTGCATCGTCGTGGCCGGGCACGCCGGTATCGTGCCATCCTCCACATGCGTTGTGTATGAGGAGTCTGTAAAAGATGAGCAGTCTGTTGCGCACGAGCCGAACACGTATTCCATGGTCGCGTCTTTTTCGCGCGTCATGGCGCGATTGAAATACGCCCCATATCTTTGAGTACACTTTTCAAATGCGAGCGGAGAACCTTTCTTGCCAATCTCGTAGGCCCATTTTCCATTGTCAACATTTTTCAGTGCAAATCCCCACTCCCAATTCACTTTGTCTGTCGTGAGTTCAAAGCCAACTTCGCTGTCCGATATGTCAACGATGTTCATCTTTAACGCTTCAGTCGGTTTGAAGAAACCATCGTCGCCAAAGTTATGTCTCACGATGTACGCCTCTTTGGTACCGTCGAGGAAAAACTCAGCGTACGCGTCGCGCACGGCTTTCGGTTTGCACGCCGTGTGCAACTTGAACGTCACCGTCGGCGCCGGGTTTGTCATTTTCGGCGGTAATCCCCAACTTTTCCATCTCGCCTTCGACAACGCCCCGAGGGTCGCTTCCCATCCGCCCGCGCCGAGCATCAACGCGCCAGCGCCCAACACCCCGACGACCCCGAGCGCAATCGTCGTCCGCGATCGACCGCGCACGTCGCCGTCGACGGCGTCATCGCCGCCGACGATCAGGCTCTCACACTCGCCGGCCTCGTCGTCGACGATTATCGTGGAATACTTCATCGCGCCCGTCTCTCGACCTCCGCGCGCGCGACTGTGCGCGCGGGTCGCATGAGGGTGTTCGCCTCGCCGCGGGTGTCGGCGGCGTGGCTACATAATGTAGCCTACATTAAGCGGTTAAGTCTCACGCTCACGGTGAAGCACCTTTTTAGCGTTCGCATACATGTTATTGCAAGCCGAATGTCCGAAGTGTCACTATATATTTGGACGCGCGATCCCGACGACCGACCGACGCGCCTCGAACGCGTCCGCGCGCGATACCGCGCCTCGAACGCCGCGTCTCGACACCATGCGAGCGTCGAGCGCGCGCGCGACGTCCACGGCGATGTCTCCGTCCATCTCGCGCGTCGACGCGTCTCGTCGCCCGAACCGCGCGCGACGAGACGCGTCGACGCGCGCGACGCCGCCCAAGCCGCAGGCGCCGCCCAAGGGCACGGTCGTCGACGCGCCGGTGCCGGGAGAGGTGCGCCGCGTGCCGCCGTCGAGGATCAGAAACTTTAGCATCATCGCCCACATCGATCACGGCAAGTCCACGCTCGCGGACACGCTGTTGATGAAGACGAAGACGGTGAAGGAGCGGGACATGGTGAAGCAGGTTTTGGATAGCATGGACCTGGAGCGGGAACGGGGAATCACCATCAAACTGAACAGCGCGAGGATGGATTACTTGGCGAACGATGGAGAGTTGTACGTGCTGAATCTCATCGACACGCCGGGGCACGTGGATTTCTCGTACGAGGTGTCGAGATCGTTGGCGGCGTGCGAGGGGGCGTTGCTCGTCGTGGACTCGAGTCAGGGGGTGGAGGCGCAGACGGTGGCGAACGTGTATTTGGCGCTGGATAACGATTTGGAGATTTTTACGGTGCTCAATAAGATTGATTTAGCGGGGAGCGAGCCGGATCGAGTGAAACAAGAGATTGAGGATGTGTTGGGATTGGACGCGAGCGACGCGATTTTGGCTAGCGCCAAGGCGAACATCGGTATGGATGACATCTTGGAGAGAATCGTCGAAGTCGTGCCGCCGCCGCGAGACACAGCGGACGAACCGTTCCGTGCGTTGATTTTTGATTCGTATTTTGATCCGTACAGAGGCGTCGTGGCGGTGTTCCGCGTCATGGACGGGACGGTGAAGACGGGCGACGCAATGCAAATGATGGCGACGGGCGCCAAGTTTGCTGCGGATGAAATCGGTATCATGCGACCGGATAAGGTCCCCGTGAAAGAGCTCGGACCGGGTGAGGTCGGTTACATTATCGGTGGCATCAAGTCCGTCGCGGACGCGCGCGTCGGTGATACCATAACGTCCGCGAAGACTCCGGCAACAGAGCCTCTTCCAGGTTACTCGCAAGCCGTGCCGATGGTTTTCGCCGGCATCTTCCCCACGGACACCGACCGATACGACGACCTGCGCGAGTCTCTCGGACGATTGCAAATCAACGATGCGTCGTTGGTTTTCGAACCAGAACAAAGTAGCGCCATGGGTACGGGTTTCCGTTGCGGTTTCCTCGGTTTGCTGCACATGGAAATTATTCAAGAGCGTCTTGAAAGAGAGTATGACTTAGATTTGATCACCACCGCTCCGTCTGTCGTGTATAACGTGTACCGCACAGACGGTACGATGGATACGATCTCCAACCCGGCTGATTTGTGCCCGCCCGAACTCCGCGACCGGATCGAGGAGCCGTACGTTCGATTGGACATGATTGCGCCGTCGGACTACGTCGGCACGCTCATGGAGCTCGCCAATCAAAGACGGGGAGAGTTCATCGATATGACGTACTTGTCCGAAACCCGCACGTCGATCAAGTACGACATGCCCCTCGCCGAAGTCGTCACCAACTACTTTGACGAGATGAAGTCTCGCTCTCGAGGCTACGCGTCGATGGAGTACTCCATCACCGGCTACCGCCCGAGCGACCTCGTTCGACTCGATGTGCTCATCAACCAAGAGCCCGCCGACCCGTTGGCCGTCATCACGCATCGCGATAAGGCGTACAGCATCGGTCGTCAACTCGTCGACAAGCTCAAGGAGCTCATTCCGCGTCAAATGTTTCGCATTCCCATTCAAGCCGCCATCGGCAACAAAGTCATCGCCTCCAACTCCATCTCCGCCATGCGCAAGGACGTCCTCGCCAAGTGCTACGGCGGTGACATCAGCCGCAAGAAGAAACTTCTCAAGAAGCAAGCCGCGGGTAAAAAGCGCATGAAGCAATTCGGCAAGGTGGAGGTGCCCCAAGACGCCTTCCTCGCCGTCTTACAAGTCGGCGACTCCGCCGGTAAATCTGGCGCCTAAACCTCGCGCATGCGCATTCGCACGCAGTAACTGAGTAATCATTTATACATTCTTTCCATAATCAAATCAATCTCATATGTGCCCTCCACGACACGCGTCGCACTCTCGCGCCGACTGTTCCCCGCGACGCGTCGGCGGTCCGGCGACGCGAATGGATCAACATTCCCGAGAATCGGCTCGACCTCCGCACGCGACAGTTCAAGCCTCGCGTCGACCGAGCGCACGCGACGACTATCGTGAAAGTACGAGTGACGCGCGAGTGACGCACGCCGACCGCGCGACGCGCCGACCGAGCGACGGACGACGAGTCAGCGCACGACGGAGGATCTGTCTAGACCTGAACCTCCGACCGAGCGAAACGACGCGCGACGTCGACGAACGCCATGTCCGAGGCGGCGGACCTGTTAAAGATGGACTCGCCGATCCGCGACTCGAGCCCGATGCCCGACGAGGACGCGTGGGCGCCGTCGGCGGAGGAACAGAGGGCGAGCGCGCCGGCGGAGAGGGACGCCGGCGAGCGACGCGCCAGCGAGACGAGAGATCAGCGCGAGGGCGAACGTCGCGGGGGCGGTGAAGGTCGAGGTGAGGGCCGAGGCGGACGCGGTGGACGCGGTGGACGCGGTGGTCGCGTCGGCGCTGCGCGCGGAGGCGGTCCGCGGGACGAGGGTCGGTACAGGGAAGACTCGAGAGGACCGCCGCCGGCGAGAGACGATCGATGGGGACGCCCGAGAGATAACAGAGGACCACCGCCGCCGAGAGACGATCGATGGGGACCGCCTCGCGACAGCAGAGGGCCGCCGCCGCCGCCGGGTGGCGGATGGGATCGACGAGACGACGGTTGGGGCGACAGAGGTCCTCCACGCGAGAGAGACTCGTGGGGACCGCCGCGAGGACCGCCGCCGTCGGGATATTACGATGACCGCGATCGGCGCCGAGAGTCTTGGGGTCGTGGTCCGCCGCCGCGGGATGATTACGGCTCGAGATCGGGTTATTACGATGACCGCTACGACAGAGGTCCGCCGCCGGATTACTACGCCGATCGAGACAGAGGGTACTACCGTCGCTCGCCGCCGCGCGGACCGCTGCCGGGCTACTACGACGACCGCGCTCGAGAGCCGCCTCGTGGAGATCGTTACGACTCGCGAGGTCCGCCTCCGCCGCGTGACGACGCGCCGCCATACGTGTTGGACACCAAGGGTAACAACGGTCTCATCGTCGGTCCGAAGGGTTCCACGGTGAAACGCATCGAAGACGCGACCGGCGCGCGCGTCAAGTGTTTGACCGATAAGACTACCGTCGAGGTTTCCGGTTCCTCGGAAGCCGTGCGTCGAGCTTCTGATATGATCATCGACATCCTTGAGTCGCGTAAAGGCGACAACGGTCGCCCTTCTGGCGGCGAAGGCGACCTGCGTGACCGTCTCGGAGGCAAAAGACGTCGAGACGACGATCGCTACGACGATGGAGGTGACAAACGCGCTCGTTCGCAAGAATCTCTCCTAGAGCATCTTCGGAACTCTGCAAAAGAGGCGGGAATCGCCAAGGAGTTCCCGCCAGAGTACGTCGATGCGTCTCAAGCCGACGAGCACGGCAACGTTGAGCAGAGCACCAGCATCGCCAACTACATAGGTCTCGTCATCGGTAAGCACGGTCGCATGCAAGCCGAGATTCAACGCATCGTCGACATTCCCATGAAAATCGACAGGGAACATGAGCTCGCAAGTTTCCGCGGTCCTGCAGACAAGGTTGGTCAAGGTCTCGCGCTCGTTCGCGAGGTGATTGAGACGACGAACGCGCTTCGGGAAGCGCGTAACGCTCAAGAAGAGAAAGCGCGCGAAAACGACGTCGAAGAAATCATCGAAATCAGGGGTAACGTCGGTGCCGTCGTCGGGAAAGGCGGTAATACCGTCAAGTGGATAAAAAATCAACTTCACTGTTTTTTCAACATCGATCGCGACAACGAGACTGTCACAATTCGCGGCCCCACAGAAAAGGTTGAACTCGGCAAGAAGCTTGTCGCAGAAGCCATAGAAAAAGTCACCGGTCGTAGAAAGGAGCGAGAATCCGGATCGGTTGTCCAGGACATCTCAATGGAGACCGCAGCAACTGACGAATAGTAGAGCGAATACCCGATGCACTGGAATGGAATTATGGATGACAACTGATTTGCAATGAATGAATAAATAATCTACATGATCACACACTTGGATAGTATACTTCTTGAGAGGTGACGTAATTTGATTGCGATGAGTTCGTCGGTCCCTCGCGAGGCTGCGGCGCCATAGGCGCCGGTTGAGCCCCGGGTGAGAACATGATGACTGTATCTCTCTGTCCACCTTGTCCGGGGATGAAGACCTGGCCAGACTGCGCATTATACTCATTATTCGTCCGAGCAGTCGGCGCTTGCGGCGCCGGTGCTGGCGCCAGCTCGTTGGGACGCTCGCGCCAAGTATTCGTGAAGAACGGGACGTGTGCGCCAGATCTTCTTCTCAAACGCATGATTCGATGCGCGTGGAAGAGTATCCCGATGACGACAAACGCGATTGGTATCAGCGTTTGAAACGTCACAGTGCCGACTAAGTCCTTGTCGGCGTCCGTCCCTTGTCCTCCGCCATTGAAACGAATGTACACGTTGGAGTTACACTGCGCATTGTTACCCGTCGCTTGACACGTGCCGCGCAGACATAATCTCCTCGGCGCGTTAGGCGGCTGATAGTTCTTGTAACACGTATCTGGTTTTCCAGCGACACACGCCAGTCCCGAACACGCGTACGAGGTGGGCGTCGCCAACGACACGTCGCACCTCGTCAACCCGTAGCCAGTCTGCGACCCACCGTAATCGGTCACGATCCAATTCACGGGATCGTAAAACTGATTCGGCACCTCCGTTTGAAACTCGATTCGCGACACCGGTTCGTCCGAGCAGCACGACCAGACATAGCCTTGCGCCCACTGCGCGGTGTTACGCTCAAAGTTGGTGTAACACACCTGCGCGCTCACCGGCGCGCCGCGCGCGAAGACGAGCGCCGCGAACGCGACGATCGCGGTCGACGTCGTCGTCGTCGTCGTCGTCGTCGTCGTCACCGCGCGCCGTCGTCGTCCATCGCGCGCCATGTCGGTCCCACCGACACCGACCGAGCGCCGCGACCTGGCGCCACTCGTCCGCGCGCGAGTCACCCCGCGCTCGCTCTCCCTCGCGCGCGCGCGCCATGCGCCCCGCCGCGCGCGCGCCGAGACTGTGGGTGTGTAAAGCGTACTACTTCACCAACTCGTTCGGGTTGGCGTGCCTCTTGCCGTTCCTCCCGCTCTTTTACGCGTCGTGGGGATGCACGAAGACGCAAGTGGGCGCGCTCGGTGCGGTGCGCCATCTCGTCGGCGCGTGGGCGACGCCGCTGTGGAACGGATTCGCCGATCGCACGAAGACGCACAACGTCGTGCACGCGTCGTGCATCGTGGCGCAGGCGTGCCTGTACGCGCGCCTGGCGGTCGTGTCGCACGAAGGCGTGTGGTCGTGGTTGTGGTATTACGTCGTGCTCTGCGAGGTGTTGTCGTGTCCGACGGCGTCTCTGGCGGATAGTGCGAGCGGATTGATGTGTCGACGGTGGAACAGAGCGAGAGGATTGACCGTCGAGGACGATGGGGCGGCGTCGTACGGAAAGCAAAGGTTGTGGGGGGCGGTGTCTTGGGGACTGGTGGCGAGCCCTCTCATCGGCGCGTTGATGTCGAGGGGAGGGGCGAGGGTGAGAGAGTACGCGCCGTTCGTCGGGTGGTTTACGTTTCTAGTGATGAGCGCGGTGGTGAGCACGCAGCTGCAGCACGATCACGTCGGCGCTGACGATGAAGGAGTCGGCGGGGAGGAGGCGGGGAAGGTTGAGATGACGACGATGGCGTCTTCCGGGGACGAGCAAAGAAGGGTGGACAGCGCGAATGATTTACACGCGCTTGCGACGTCGACGGAGAGCATTCCGACGCGTCTGTGGAACGTGATGAAAGATCCTTCGATCGCGACGAGATTCTTCTTATTTCTCATGGCGGGAGCGTCGATGACGATCACGGATGTTTACTTGTTTTTGTGGCTGCAAGAATGCGGCGGCACGCCGAGCATCATGGGCGCGGCGTTGTTTTGTACGTGCGTCACCGAGGTGATTATATTCTACCACGGTGCGTATATTAAACGCGCGCTGACGCTCGATTGGTGCCTGATTCTCACCCCATTTTGTTATTTCCTTCGCCAATTTTATTATTGGTTACTTCCGTCCCTCGGAAACGCGTGGTGGGTGCTTCCCGTGCAATTCCTGCACGGTATCACATTCGGGCTTTACTGGTCCACGGCGAACGATTTCATTCAAGACATAGCACCGACCGGTCTGACCGCGTCGATGACGGGACTTTTTAGCGCCGTGAACGCCGCGGGCGGATTTAGCGGCGCGGTGTTGGGAGGCATCGTGTACGACGCGTTCGGCGGCGGTCGATTGTTCCTCGGCATCGGGTTGATCAATCTCTTCCTCGGCACCTTCTTCACGACGCTGAAACTGAGATTTGATCGACGCGACGAGCGAAACACCGTCGCGTACACGAGATTAGAAAATGATTCATAGTAGGATAGAAACGCCATAGCTCACTAGCGAAACTGTACAGGAAGCGAATGATTTACAAAGTGTAGTCGTACTCGATCGTCGGTATGACGGACGCGATGAATTTGAGAAACACGAAAAGATACGAATCGACGCTCGGCGTCTGTCCTTTCTCCGCGCGCGCGGACTCGATCAACTTTTTCATCACACTTCCGTGTTTGCACGGATGAATCGACGCCGAAGGCACCCCCGTGTGTGGGTGCGGATCGATGGTCACCGTCTTCCGCGCGTGATCCGCGCTGATATCCTCGAGTGCCTTGGACGGTTCGAGCACCAATCTGTTCTCGTCGTACCCGTTCAACCACACGCGCGGCGTCTGATAGTATTTATCGTACGTGATGGAAATGTCGTACGCGCGCGTCTTGACGATGTGATCGTCGTCCGCGCCTCCGTTCGCCGCCCCGGCCTCTTTCGCGATCATATTCGCCGCGGGCAACACCACCGCGTCGTCGTCCTCGTCCTCGAAATCTTCCATGTCTGGTATATCGTCGTCGTTTTCGTCATCTCTCGCGGGCACCTTCAGCGACAACGCGCCCAAATCTGGAACGTCCTCTGCCCCGTCCCCGACTCCTCCGTCGACGTCACCCGCTGCGATCCAACCCTCGTCTTCACCGCTCAGCGCCTCCTCGCGTCCCGCGTACGCCTCCATGTCCCTCGCTCGTCTCGCGCACGGGACGTGTCTCGTCGTCACGTATTGCTTGTCTCGTGGGAGATACGCCTTGGCGCGAGCATCGCTTCCTCTCGCCCAGCTCCACGTCGGACACGCGCGCACGAGGGCATCACCCGCGGCGACGAATTCCTCGGGCGAGAGCACGCCCTCGGTCTCGAACGCCGACGTCGAGCGCACGGGCGTTACCGCCTCGACGGAAGATTTGAACACATTGTGCACGGCGTGACGAAACGCGTGCATGACGCCTCCAGACGCGCTCGAGCAGACGCTCGGACCGAAGAAACGCGTTCTATGGGTCGATCAGCTTCGCGCGCGAGGTCGCGCGGGCGTCGTGGTCGACTCTGTCGCCGCGCGATGGCGGATTCGTCGGTTGGATGTGTGCCTAGTCCAATGTCAATCATCGATAAATTACAATGGATCTCATTGGGTACCATGAGTCCGAAAAACAGGTACACGATACACGCGCAAGGAATTTCAAACCCCGCACCTGAACGGCGCGCGCCCTCGCGACGCCCCGCACCTCGACGCGCGCGCCCTCGCGACGCGACGAACATGCGCGCGATGGCGTTGTCATCCGCGCCTGCGACCATCGCCCCGCGACGCGCGAAATCTCTCTCGCGCGCGACCGCTTCCAACGCGCGCGCCGACGCCTCGGCGGCGCCGGGGGCGGCGCGCCGCGCGCGCATCCTCCCGCGCGTCGCGGCGTCCGCGGCTCCGGCCGAGGGGAAAACCGGCGCCAAGCGCGTCGCGCACTTTTTCCGACGACCTTTCATGTCCGAAGAGGCGACGGCGACGCTCGTGCGCAAGGTGAACGCCAAGTTGGGGCGGGACGCGTTGGCGCGCGCCGAGACGGAGCAGTGTTTCAACGTCGAGTGCGATGCCGCTGGCCTCGATGCCGCGGCGAAGGAGACGTTGACGTGGCTATTGCGCGAGACGTACGAGCCGGAGCTGTTCGGGGAGACGACGGCGCTGACGCACGAGGCGAATGCTCCGGTGGTGGAGGTGGGGCCGAGGCTGGCGTTTCAGAGCGCGTGGTCGACGAACGCGGTGTCCGTCTGTAAATCGTGTGGATTGGGGGGCGTGTCGAGACTGGAGCGAAGCCGAAGGTTTAAGTTGTACGGTGCGAATGGTAGCGCGGTGAGCGATGAGGTGGTCAAGGCGTTCGCGGCGGAAGTGCACGACCGCATGACGGAGTGCGTGTACGAAGAGCCGCTGACGACGTTCGAGACCAACGTGACGCCGGAGCAAGTGTACACGGTGCCCATCACGACCGAAGGTCGATCAGCGCTCGAACGCGTCGATAAGGAGATGGGCTTGGCGTTCGACGACCAAGATTTTGACTTTTACATGCGCTTGTTTTGCGACGAAATTGGTCGCGACCCGACCAACGTCGAGCTCTTCGACATGGCGCAGAGTAACTCTGAGCACTCTCGTCACTGGTTCTTCGCCGGTGAGCTCACCGTGGACGGTAAGAAGATCGAGAAGTCTCTGTTCAAGATGGTCAAGGAAACCATCGAGGGCGATGTCGCGCACAACAGCGTGATTCAGTTCAAGGACAACTCGTCGGCTATTCGAGGCTTTGTCAACACGCCGTTGCGCCCGGTCGCCGCCGGCGGTCCGTCCGCGATGGCGCCGAAGGAAGTCGATCTCGATCTCTTGCTCACCGCGGAGACGCACAACTTCCCGTCCGGTGTCGCCCCATACCCGGGCGCCGAAACCGGTACCGGTGGTCGCATTCGCGACACGCACGCCACTGGCAGCGGCTCGACGCTCGTCGCCGGCACCGCTGGTTACATGACGGGTAACTTGCGTCTCGACGGTAAGGTTTTGCCGCACGAGGACACCGCTGCGGTGTACCCGTCCAACTTGGCGTCTCCGTTACAAATCCTCATCGACGCCTCCAACGGCGCCTCTGATTACGGCAACAAGTTTGGCGAACCCGTCATTGTCGGTTTCTGCCGCACCTTTGGTCAACGCATGCCCAACGGCGAGCGTCGCGAATACATCAAGCCGATCATGTTCTCCGGTGGTTTCGGTCAGATCGACCACACCAACCTGGAGAAACAAGAGGGTGATATCGGTATGCTCGTCGTGAAGATTGGCGGTCCCGCGTACCGCATCGGTATGGGCGGCGGCGCCGCGTCTTCCAAGGCGGGCGGCGAGGATGAAGCTAACGCGAGTTTGGATTTCAACGCCGTTCAGCGTGGTGACGCCGAAATGTCCAACAAGCTCAACCGCGTCGTCAAGGCGTGCGTCGAACTCATGGGTGAGAACCCGATCCTCAGCATTCACGACCAAGGCGCCGGCGGCAACTGCAACGTCGTCAAAGAGCTCATCTATCCGAAGGGGGGCGAGATTAACATTCGCGAGGTCAAGCTCGGTGACAACACCATGAGTGTGCTCGAAATCTGGGGCGCCGAATACCAAGAAAACTCCGCGATGTTGATCAAGCCCGAGTCGTTGCCGATCATCGAGAAGATTTGCGCGAGAGAGCGTTGCCCGTTCTCCGTCCTCGGGAGCATCACCGGCAGCGGTCGCGTCACCGTGCGGGACCCGGAAGCGCCGGCGGGTACGCCGATTCCGGAAGATCTCGATCTCGAAGCCGTGCTGGGTGATGTGCCGAAGAAGAAGTACGATTTGAAGCGCGACGCGCCGCTCAACTCCAAGTTGGAGTTGCCTGCCGGCGAAACCGTGGCGTCGGCACTCGATCGCGTGCTCATGCTTCCCTCGGTGTGCTCCAAGCGCTTCTTGACCACCAAGGTCGATCGATCCGTCACGGGTTTGATCGCTCAGCAACAGTGCGTCGGCCCGCTTCAAATTCCGCTCGCTGACGTCGCTGTCATCTCTCAAACGCACTTTGGCACCACCGGCGGGGCGACGTCCATCGGCGAGGCTCCGCTCAAGGGTCTCGTCAATCCGCGCGCCATGGCGCGCGTTTCTCTCGGTGAGTCGCTCACCAACATGGTGTTCGCCAACACGCAAGGCTTAAACTATGTCAAGTACTCAGGAAACTGGATGTACGCCGCCAAGCTCGGCGGCGACGGCGCGCACATGTACGACGCGTGCGAGGCGTTGTGCGATACGATGAAGCGACTCGGCGTCGCCATCGACGGCGGTAAGGATTCTCTCTCCATGGCGGCCAAGGCTGGCGGAGAGGTCGTCAAGACCCCGGGTACGCTCGTCATGTCTGGATACGTCGGATGCCCTGACATCACGAAGACTGTGACGCCGGATTTGAAGCTTCCGGGCACCGGCAAGCTCGTCCTCGTCGAATTCGGAAGCAAGGATGGCAAGCGTCGCGTCGGCGGCTCTGCCCTCGCGCAAGCGTACGCGCAAGTCGGTGACGAGAGCCCGGACATGGACGACACGTCGTACTTCAAGGCGGCGTGGGACGCGACGCAGGCGCTCGTCGACCAACGCAAGATTAGCGCAGGTCACGACGTCTCGGACGGCGGTTTCCTCACCGCCGTGCTTGAGATGGCGTTCCCGTCCACGACGGCGGGCGTCGACGTCCAGCTTCCGGGTGACGACACCATCTCCGCCTCCTTCGCGGAAGAGCTCGCCATCATTCTCGAAGTGTCGCCGGAGAACGAAGCGGCCGTCATGGACGCGTACAAGTCGGCCGGCGTCACCGCGCGATGCATCGGTACGACGACGAACGACGGTCGGTGCAAGGTGTCCGCCGCGGGCGCGCCGTGCGTTGACGACACCACCGCAAACCTTCGCGACAAGTGGGAAGAGATGAGCTTTGAATTTGAAAAGCTTCAATCTTCCAACGCCACCGTGGCGGTCGAGAAGGAAGGACTTCGTTCTCGCCAAGCGCCGACGTGGAAATTGACGTACACGCCGACGCCCACCCCTCCCGAGGTGCTCAACGCGTCCAACAAGGTCAAGGTGGCCATCATTCGCGAGGAAGGCTCCAACGGCGATCGTGAGATGGCCGCCGCCATCACTGCTGCCGGCATGGAAGCCTGGGATATCACCATGAGCGATCTCCTTGCCGGACGCGCGAGTTTGAGCGACTACCGCGGCATCGTCTTTGTCGGTGGCTTTTCCTACGCCGACGTCCTCGACAGCGCCAAGGGTTGGTCTGGTGGCATCAGGTACAACGCGTCGTTGAAGCAACAGTTCCAAGACTTTTACGATCGTTCGGATACGTTCTCTCTCGGAGTGTGCAACGGTTGCCAGCTCATGGCGCTCTTGGGTTTCATTCCCTCGGACGGAGGCGTCGGCGCGCTTCCGGATTCCAAGCAACCGCGCTTCATTCACAACGATAGCGGTCGCTTCGAATCCAGATGGACCACCGTCGGCATCGACGAAAACACGCCGGCGATGATGTTGAAGGGCATGGGTGGTTCTCGCATGGGCGTCTGGTGCGCGCACGGTGAGGGCAAGGTGAAGTTTCCGGACGAGAGCATGCTCCCGGATGTCCTCAAAAACGGGCAAGCGGCGGTTCGATACGTCGACGCCGCGGGCTCGCCGACGGAGCAGTACCCGCTCAACCCGAACGGTTCTCCGCACGGCATCGCGGGTCTGTGCTCCAAGGATGGTCGTCACTTAGCGATGATGCCGCACCCTGAACGCGCATTCCTTGGCTGGCAAGTGCCGTGGGCGCCCGCCGACGCGGGCATCGATCCGTACGGCCCTGGTCCGTGGTTACAAATGTTCCAAAACGCGCAAAAGTGGGCCGCCGAGAACACCAAGTAGAGTTTGAAGTTATGATGTAATACAGCAGTTTGGGATACAATTTACGTTGATTAAATATCGCTCCCGCTCCCAGCTAAATGCGGACTCCGCCGAACGGCGAACCCAACGTTTCCGGTAATCGAGACGCCGGCGACTTCATCATCCCCGTCGTCGTCGACGTCGCCGCGCGACTCCCATCACCCCCGACGATCCCACGCTCGCGATCGCGTCGTTCAAACTCCGCCCTCGCAGCCCGAGTCGCCTCCATCAGCAGCGCGTTTTCCCTCGCCAATCGATCCTTGTCTCGCTCGCACCGCTCGACTTCGTCCTCCAACGCCAACGCCTCCGAACGCATCTCTTCGCACACCGCCCGCGCGCGTCGCACCTCGAGCTCCAACGTCTCCACTCGCTTCGCCTCTCTCTCCTCTCCTCGACGCAACGCCGCGTCCAACTCTCGTCTCGCGTCTCGCAACCACTCGGCGCGTCGACACAGCGCATCCTCCTCCAGTTGCGCATTTCGTTGTTTGAGCTCTCGCACCGCTCGCTCGAGGGCGTCGGCGCGCTTGCGCAGGACGCGATTCTCCGCCGCGTGAATAGTTCCCTCACCCACGCGCGACGCGCCGTGGTCGTGACCGTCGTCGCGCGCGCGAGACTCGGCGACGGCGAGCGGGGACACGAGCGCAGCCAACCGACGAATGGCGTGAAGCGCGGTGTCGACGTCGGCGTACGCGCGTCCGGACGTGGACGCGGCGAGGGATTCGAGGGCATCAGACGCGGTGACGATCTCGCGCGCGGCGCGCGTGGCGACGTCGCGCATGACGACGGGGCGCGCGGATGTGAGGATGTGGAAGCTGTGCTCATTTAAAAAAAAACAACCGAGCCTTTTTCCGTCGCGCGCGGTTTCTTCGTGTCTTGCGCGATGTCTCGATGCGGGCGAGCGTTTGAATTCGGTGTGTGATGAATATTCACAATCTACGGCGTGCGTGGTCGACGATTGCGCGCGAGAAATCGTCGCGCGCGCGATGCGACGCGTTTCCGCGCCGAGCGCTGCGTCTCGTCTGGAAAAGTGTCATTTACTGGTGATGGATTTTTGCGCCGCGTGCTGTGCTGTGCTGTTGTACTTTCTTGGTGGAAGGTGTGTTTATCGACCGCGAGCGGTGGTGGCGAGACCAGCACGAGACCAGCCGTTGTAGCCACCCTTGACAATGAACACCTGACCGAAACCTTGCTTGGCGAGCGCCTTGGCGAGCGCCTTGGCAGAGCCACCGTTTTGGTCGAGCAAGATGACGCGCTTGCCCTTGTTCACGCCACGAAGGGACGCAATCTTGAGCGCGGCGAGCTTGCCGGCGTTGGTGCCGAACAAACCATCCTTTTCGACGTTGCACACAATGACGCGACGGTTGGCGCCGCCCGGAAGTTGCACGGTGACGTCAGAGCCGCGGGTATCGATGATGATGGCGTTCTTGGAAATGGCCATGTCGTACGCCTCGATCGGGCGCAAGTCACCACGGTAACCGCGCGCGATGTCTCCGAGCACACCGAAGACAACCGGCAAGAGGAAGTACGCCGCGACGCCTTCGCCGGCGAGCTGCAAGAGATCGGAGGTGTCGCATTCGGACAAATAATCAGCCGCGTCGTGGAGAACCGGCACAGCCTTGCTGATCGCGAGCTGCGTGCCTTCGCTGAGCGCCTTCGTAACCGGTGCAACATCGACGCCGTTCGCCTTCAACGCGCTGTCCGCCGCACCGATGGCTTGCGCGCCCTGCGTCGTCGCTTGCTTGAGCGCTTCATCGGCCAACGGCGCAAGGGCGCGGCCGGCGTACGCGTTCACGGCCTCACTGACCGGCGCCGCCGCCTTCACTGCGCGTTCCGCGTACGGTTCGATCACCGGAACCGTTTCTCGCGCGAATTCGCTCCCTTGATCGATGAGTTCGCCCGCCTTGTCGAACAACGCGCTCGCCGCATCCGCCGCGCTATCCGCCGCGTCCAGCACCGCCGCTAGCTTATCGCTCACCGTGCCCGCGTGCGCCGCCTCCGCGTGCGTGAGTCCACTCACCGCGACCGTACCGCTCGTCACGGCGACCGCGAGCTTATCGCTCTTCGCCGCGCGCGCGACGACCGTTTGGCTGCGCGCCGGCTTGATCTCAGAGCTCGCCACCATCTTGACGCTTCCGCGCGTCGCGCTCATCGTCGTCGCGTACATTGTATCAGAGAATACGCTCGGGAGAAACGCTCGCGCGTTCTTCGCGCGTTCGCGTCGACGTGTGGCGCACCGCGCGCGTCGCCGCGTGCGCCGCGTTCGTTCGTCGGAGTGGATTAATTTTCAGCCGCCAGCGCTGGATGGGGGGTCGTGTGGCTCCTGTTTTTTGTAACATCATCGAACGGTTTTACAGTTTAATATGTATCACACTTCCGTTAAAAGTTTATGATATATTTATAAGCGGGAAACGTGTTTCTATATTCTTTGAAATTTAACATTATACGTAAAGATACGGCTAAACGGAAAGTCAACGGCTCGAACGGAAACCAGGTCGGTCGCCGCGTCGGGTCGGCGTCGGCGGCGTCGGCGTCGGCGTCGGCGTCACAGGCGAAAGATGCGCCTGGCGTTGGCGGACGTGATCTCGGCCACCGTGTGAACATCGATATTTTTCACCGCGGCGACGATCTGGGCGACGTGGAGCACGTGCGCGGGTTCGCATCGATCCTTGACGAAGGCGCCGGGGGTCCATTTTTCCTTTTTCACGGTGGCGGGCCACGACTCCGGGGAGGAGATGTCCTCGAAACCGGCGTGCGTGCGCTTGATGCCGCACCAAGGGGCGTCTGTCTCGAGACACATGCGCTCGAGAGGAATGTCGCGAACGACGTCGAGGTTTTCTGGCGTCTTGAGCGAACATCCGTTGACGCCGATGTGAAGACCGTCGACGGCTAAGACGGCGCGCGCGTCCTCCGCCGACCCTGTGAACGAGTGCACGACACCCTCGGTGAATCGATGACGATTTCTCGCGATAATTTCCATGAAATCTTCTCTCGCCGCGCGCATGTGCAAAAACAGAGGCAATCCCGTGGCTTCCGAGAGCGCGAATTGTTTCTCAAACATTTTCCTCTGCGTCTCGGCGTCGCAAAACTCCAGTCTATCGTAATCCAACCCGAGCTCACCGATCGCGACGATGGTTCCGTCCGTCGTTCCATCCATCGCGACTGCCCGCAATTTCTCCAGATGTCCGTCCGCGCCGTCCACATCCGCGTCGAACGCGCCGCACCTTGTCGGGTGCACGCCGCACGTCGCGCGAAGCCTCGGCGTCCCCGTCGCCTCCTCTCCTGACCTCTCCCTCGCCCGCACCATCTCCACCACCTCTCGCGCCTCCTCGAGCGTCCCCGCGGTAACGATCACATCCGTCACCCCCACCTCTCGCGCGCGTCGAAGCACGAGCGCGCGATCATCGTCGTGCGCGCGCTTTCCTCGATACACGCCCGAAAACATCTCATCCGTTAAATTCACCCCGATATCCACCAACTCCATTCCGCGCGGCGTCGTTCGAGACGTCGAGCCGACCCCACGCGTTTTCCCGCGTCCACGCGCGGCGACTCGCCACCTCTCACGCACCGCTCGCGCGACGACGCGCGATGACATGACGACTGGGCACTCGCTGTTTGTATTTAAATCACCGCGAAATTGCCAGTCGTAACGACCGTGCCCACATCCATTCGACGCGATACCACCGCGCGCGACCTCATCATCGCCCGCGCGCGCGTCGCGCGCGATGACGCGCGCGATGACGCACCGTCTCGTCGCGCGCGTCGTCCCGCGTCCCGCGCGTCGCGCGCACATTCCGCGACGAATGCACCCATCGGCCACGTCAGCGTTTTCCCGCGACGACGATGGATTCGACGCCGCCGACGACCGCGCGCGTCGCGTCGACGCGCGTCGCGCGAGACGACGATCTATGAAAATACGCACCGTCGGTCCGCGATCGCCGTACGACGAACTCGGCGTCGCGAGAGACGCGACGCCGACGGAGATTAAAATTGCGTTCCGACGTCGCGCCAAGGCGACGCACCCAGACGCCGACGGCGGCGACGTCACGGGGGAGTCGTTTCGACGCGCGTGCGCGGCGCACGAGGTGTTGATGGACGACGCGAGACGAATGATGATCGATGATGGCATCGTCGATCGCGCGGGAGGGTTCGAGTGGGTGGAGGGGGAGATTCGAACGACGCTCGACGGCGCGCGTCGCTCGGCGGCGCCGAAAAAGACGAAGGCGAAGACCGAAAAGACCGAGACATCGACGGTGACGCCGTGGGATGAAAAAGTCATGTCCAGTCCCTCTGATCGCGACAAAATTCTTCGCGCGTGGTATTTCCGCCGATTCCAAACCTATTGGAGACGTTGGTGCGAGGCGTGGTTTGGTTTTCTCTCCGTGGGCGCGCCGCTCGCCGCCGCGTGCGCGTGCGCCTACGCCGCCGACGTCGTCGGTCCCGCCGACATCTTCGGTCCCGACATCGACGCCGTCGTCGCTCACCTCCGCGCGCACGATCTCCGCTCGCTTCTCGACGTCGTCGACGTCGTCTCGCGTTCCTCCTAGTCCGGCCGTCATCGTTCCACCTTCAAGATTGTTGTTGTACAGTAAAGTAAAACGCGCCGCCGCCGCGCGGGGTGATGAGTCAATGAATCATCGTGACGACGTGACTCGTCGACGCCTTTCATGACGAACGCGGCGCTCGCGAACGCGCTCGATCGCGACGACGACTCGGACGACGACGTGCGCGGTGTTCCTCCCTCGTCGGTCGAGGGCGCGCGAGGGCGCGTCGATGGCGGCGGCGACGATTCGGACGCGGCGCTCGCGGATGTCGTCGCGAGATTGCGCGTGTCGCGCACGCAGTTCGCGGAGTACTGTCGCGCGCGCGCGATCGAGTGCGACGCCATCTCGAGCGATGGTTTGGTGACGGCGGTGGAGGCGTGTGAACGTCTCAAGTCGGGAGAGCGCGGGGCGTTCGAGGACGTGGCGCGCGGGTTGGCCAAGACGGCGGCGGCGTTGGCGGACGCGAAGAGAGAGGCGGACGCCACGGCGCGCGTGATCGAGGATGAGTTGACGCGCGAAGGGAAAGGTGAGGGTGGGGTGAGGGAGACAGCGACGTCGGGACGGGACGAGGATGGTAGGGGCGAGGATGGAACCGGGGATGAACGCATGGAGGACGCGAGCTACGAAGACGCGAACGCGGACGGAGCGGCGCCGTCGACGACGGATTTTGTCGAGCGCGCGAAATATATTCCCATGCGTTTGACGCCCGAGGAACGTAAAATGTTGCGTCTGTTGGAGGCGGCGTTGCACGTGAGCGAGTACACGGATGTGGTGGACGTCTTGTCGTATCGGTCGAAGACGCATCGCATCACGAAACAACTCAAAGAGATTTGCGCCATTCTGTGTGGGTTAGTCGTCGCGAGCGATTACCGCGCGGGACAGCGATTGATCGTAGATAAAGAGTTCAAAGACAACGAAGCATTCTTTCAAGACGTTTTCGAGATCGGTCGTCGCCACAAGATTATGAATCCCGAAAAGATGCGCTCCGAGTACGGCAAACTCATGTGGCTCTTGCAAGACTCTCAGAGTCCCGAGGTGCAAGAGAGCGGGTTCGATCTCACCCTCGTCAAGCCTCTGAAGACGGTGTACTCGTTTTTGAAGAGCCGAGGCGGCGAAGGGTTGCTCGCGGACGCTCTCATGGAGCAAGCGACGGCGGAGATTATGCACGAAGGCTTGCCGCGACACGAAGTGCAACGAATGATTAAGCGCAAAGAACGAGCGAGAGAGGCGATCGCGAGCAAATACCAATCGTCGTCGGTATCGAAGGAAGACATCTTGCAGTGTCTGTACTCGATCGCCGATAACAATGCGTATTTACGATTCAATCGCGATCCCGTGGATCAAATGTTGCGTCTGCTCGACACGTTCTTCGACCCGGATTCGCCGGAGAAGGCGTACAGTCTCGGCATTACCATGGGCATCGGCGGCGCGCGCTTGAGTCATAATCACCAGCGTCAATTCACCTACTGCGCGCAGTCCATGATGCTCTGGCGCGAAGTGTTGAACGACATGTTTAGACTTTGGTACCTCGCGGAGAGCGATTTACTCTGCGAAGACAACCGTTACTCGTTGACCAACACCGGTCAAGGCTTGAACCGCGTGCAGCACTGTCCACGAGTGGGCAAAGCGATGTACGGCGTATTGTCGACGTGTCAGCGTAAGCTCGGCACCTGGGTGGGGAGTTCCGTGATTCATCTCGGCGACAGAAACGTCCCCAACGCCTTGGTCTTCATAGACAAGTATTCGCAAGTGAGTCGAATCTTAAACCCGATCGTCCTCGTCATCCAAGACCTTCCGAACCTCGCCAAAGATCCGGGCTTGCGCGCGTACATCGACGCTCAATTCGGCGGCGTCGAGGCGTGTCAAAAAACAATCCTTGCCGATTGGTTTCGCCACGGCTTCGACGGCTCCGGCGCCGACTCCTTCTTCGACGCCGGCTCGTGCATCGACGGCCGACTCACCTCCGCCTGGAACTGGTGCTCGAAGATCGAAAAGAAATCGTATTATCCAATCTTCAAACTCGCCGGCTTCTCCGGCTTCGACGGCGGCGACTTCAGATCATAGATTACTTACTTTTCTAGACGAGTTGGTCGGTTGGTGGTGGTTGAAACGAAAAAGTGAACACACACATCCCCGCACGTCGACCCCGCACTTCCGGCGCGCCGCGCGCGCGATGTCCGCCTCGCGCTGCGACCTCGCGACGCACCGCGGCATCGCGCGCGCCTTCCGCGCGCCTCGTCGAGCGCGCGCTGCCTTGAGCGACGATCCCGGACGCTACGACGCGCAGAAACGACGAAGACTCTCGTGGATGCCGCGACTCCTCACCAACGACGCGCGGAAACACCGCACCGCGGACGTCGAGCGGTGGCAGCGCGAGGTTCAGGAACGCATCGCGTCTCTCGAGACGGTTCGCTTCGGCGAGCGGTGCTTCGTCGGACACGGGACGGAGATTTTCGCAGAGCCGGGACGAGACGTCGTCTTCGACGACGACGTGCACGTCGCCGCGGATTCCTTCGTCCACGGTCCCTGCGCGTTCGGCGCCAACGTGAGCGTCAACGCGCGGTGTCACATCGAGGGTGGTGCCGTAGGGGTCACCATCGGACGAGACACGCGAATCGGACCGGGATTTTCAGCCTTTGCGTTTAATCACGTCTTCGACGACCCGTCGGCGCCGATTCGCACGCAGGGCGTGACGAGCGAAGGAATCACGATCGGCGAGGACGTGTGGATCGGCGCGAACGTGAGCGTGACGGATGGGGTGGACATTGGATCGCACAGTGTGATCGGGATCGGGTCGGTGGTGACGCGAGACGTCGAACCGTGGGCCGTCGTCGCGGGGAATCCTGCGAGAGTGATTCGGTATAGGCAGCGGCCGAAAGCGCCGACGCAACCGCGTCCGTCGGATGCGTTTTCGTGAGTCGGCGGTGACGCGAATGGTATAGGTATATGTATGTGTAGTCAGTGTGTAAAAAGAATGGTGTGCATTACAATTGAGACGTCGTCGTCGCTCAGCGTCGTTTCGATCCTCGACCGCCGCCTCGACCGCCGCCTCGACCGCCGCCGCCTCGACCACCGCCTC
>Ga0181570_10000538_pt1 | contig 35325 bp, 41 predicted proteins | sample 101ome_18_FD_148667 | JGI IMG/M metagenome (GOLD analysis project Ga0181570, IMG submission 148667) | Coastal salt marsh microbial communities from the Groves Creek Marsh, Skidaway Island, Georgia - 101406AT metaG (spades assembly) | ecosystem: Environmental > Aquatic > Marine > Intertidal zone...
GTAAGTAACCATGATTTTCTAAAACCTCACCATGATTTTGTTGAATCATTGAACCACAATATGAAATTACAGGTAATCCATTATCAGGTTCGTATGCTTGTAAAATCTGTCTTTTATGAATATCACCCATCAATACCATATCAAATCCATCAAACATATCTGTTGTAAATGAATTTGAAGATACGGTATATCCAATATCAGTTTGTGATTTATTTACTGGCCCATGAAATAAAGCAATCTTATGTTCTCCCTCTACATCATATCCCGATGGCCAGTTCTCTTTATTATCAAGAATGGAGTAAACAACAAAAGTAAGATTGTGGATATTGTAAACACCAGTATCTCGAAGGTAATGAATACGAGGGTTTTTAAGATTTTCAATAATTGGAGTAAGTACATCTAATCTATGTGAATTATTTAAGTTACAATCGTGGTTACCTGTGATTAAGATAGTTTCTCTTAATTTTGAACATTCTGTTAAGAACCACGATATTTCTTGTACAAGTTCTGGTGACATTTCTGTTTTTGCATGAGCAATATCACCACCGATATAAATTACAGAATCCTCAATTTTATCTTCTTTAACTTGTTTTAAAAACTTTTTAAATACTTGTCTGTATTCTTTATGTCTTTGGAGATTTCTAATATGTAAATCTGCCAAATGATAAATTTTGTTTATAACCATTTATATAAATTTTCTGTCAATGAATCCTTTTTTTTAATGATTTGTAGTTAGAGACATTATAAAAGAATTTTGCCTGTTTCATCATTTCAAAGTTTCTATCTATTTTTTGAATGTTTTTACGATAATATTCGTGAATTTCATTTAGTGTCATTTTATTTATAACATCTAAATTTTTCTTGTATTGATTTAATATATCACTTCTAGTTTCTTTTGGTGATAAATCAAATAAATCATCAGCCAACCAGAAACCAATTTCTTGTAAATATAAATTTATATAAGTACTTCCAAGAATTAAAGGTATATTTTTTGATAGAAATGGATTCCAAGATTTTTCACTTAGATGAACGTAATTACCAAGAAGTATTTGTGTTTCTAAAATACAACTAAAGTAAGAATTCATTGTAAAAGGAAGTGGCGGAATTTCTACATTCACCGAACCCATTTCACTCATCCAAAATGGGGTGTCTAATATAGTTGGGATATTATCTTTTTTAAATTTGATTAACGAATCACTTAATTCAGAATCATCGTATGTAGATGTAAATCCACTATATCCAACATAACTATCTTTAGTTAAACCTATATTATGAAAATATTTAAATATTTCTAATCGTTCTAATTTATCAACACCAATGATTAAGTTACATTTTTTTTGTCTAATGTTTAATTTAAAAGTTTCAACTAAATATTCTAGATGTGGAAAATACTCTTGTTTTGAAGCCCTATATCGATAATAGTTACAATTTTCTGGTAGTTTGATTATTTTTCCATTTTCAACTTCTACTTGAAATATATTTGAAAATATTGTAAATCTCTCATCATCATCATATGGTGTAGCATTATCATCATCAAAGGCAACAAGTTTACAGTTATTATTTTTTCTTGATAATTCTTGTAATTTATTGTGTAACGCTATGTTATGATAATTGTAAAGATATTTGTAATCAAAAAAAATTACATCGGTGGTTTTTGGTTTTATAACTTCTAGATGTTTTAAAAGTTCATCTTCATATGGAGGTTCTCCTAAAAGTTTTCTTTCAATTTCTTCTTTATTATCAAACTCATAAAAAGTTACTGGTCCTTCGAATTCAATCATATCATACCATCGTGTGTATGAACCTACTGCTATGTGGTGTGGAATTACATGAATCATAAACCTAATAATTTTTGTGATATAATATCACTAAACTCTGTTTTTTTGGTTTGTTTTAAAAGTTGATTAACATTTTCAAATCCCATATCCGAAGCATCTTTTTCTTGAGGTTTAATGTTAGTAGTTTCAATTCCATTATTCTGAAATTGTATAGTGTATCGTAACGCTTGTTCTTGAGCGTCTTCATCGAGTAATATATTGATTTTAGAAACTCCTTCTTTATATATACTATCACTTAATTTTTTTGGTACAAACTTACCAAGTAGAGGGATTACATTTCGCTTCACTGCCATAGCATCAAATACTCCCTCTACTAAGGTAATTGGTTCGTTCCAATTTATTTGGTTTTCAAACATGATAACATTTTTTGAAACCGGTGGATTTTTGTATTTAAATTTTTCCTCATCATATACACTCCGTGCGATGAAGTAATTGAGTCTATTATCAGAATCATAACTAGGAATAATAATGCGATTGGCATACAAACCACCATCACAATACCCAATATTATATCTGATAATATCTTCGTGAGTAATACCTCTTTTTTCGGCATATTCTTTCACCTTTCTGAACAAGGGATTTAATCCTTTTGGTTCTTTTAATAGTGATTGAAATTCTTTAGGTAACCTCAACTCTACCTTTTCTTCTTCGGTGTCTTGTTGATATACTACATAATCATCTCCATATATTTCATATAACTTTTTCAGTTTATGAGAATCTACATGAAGTCTTTTAAGTAACGAAGAAATCTTTCTCCCTTTTGAATCACATACCCAACAGTGCCATTGTTGAGTTTGTAGGTTTACTTGTAACTTCTTTTTGTGGTGATGACAGAATGGACAATGATGTGCCTGTTCATCTCCTTTCATAGAAGTTCCATAACCTAATACTTCGTTAAGTATATTTACTACTTGTTGTTTATCGTGATGCGAAAGCATATTTTACCTTTATTGATGCAAATATACGAAATTATTCTGATATTTCCAAATCTTTTCTAAAAAACTTGCCTAATAAATTATCATTTAATGCTAACTCATCTCCAAGCACATCATGAGCAAACTGTTCTTGTAACTCATAATAAGTAAGTGATTTTTTGTTGGTACAAAATCTAAGGATTTCTAATTTACACTTAGACCTACCTTCATCGGTTTCAAACCAAGATTTTACTTTATCATTTGAGGAACGATAAGTTTTCCAATCTGATTCTTTGGTAACCATCTCGTATTTCTTTACTCTTTTATCTTCAAGTAATGCAATTTCTTTTTTACCGAAATTTCTTTTACGAACTGAAACCACTTGTTTTTTACCAATGTAATATTCATCAGTTTCAGAATTTGTGATTTTGTAAATAAACCCAAATACATTTTCGGGCATATCTCCAAGTTCTGTTATGTAATCTCCTTTATATTTCCAACTCATAGTCAAATTGTTTAAAATCATCTTTATACCTTTCTCGAACCCAGTCTTTCTGCCATTCTTCTTCATAAAGAAGTTTGTAGTATTTATCTTGGTTTAGATTCGGTTGTCTATCATATAAAGGGTTTTTGTTTAAATGAGTTATTTCAAATCCCTCTATATTAATTTTCTTCATAACTTTAATTAAATCAGATTCAAAGTTTTCATACTTTCCAATAAAATTAATCTGATTTGTTTCATTTCTTCCTGCGTTAATAAAATAAGTTTGAGGTAAAAGCCATAAATCATTTTGATTTGCGGTTAATAGGAAGTTTGAAAAATCATTTTTATATAAACCCTTTCTTACTCCATGATAAAATGCAGATTGTATTCGCGTAAATGGGTTTCGTACAAAAGTAAATAAAAAATAGTTATTACCATCAAAAGCTCGCACAGAATCATGACCCGTGATTATCTCACAGTCATGATTTGATTGTAATATGTGCGAAATTGTTGTACCACCTGTTTTGGGAATGTGAATAAAACCCCAGTGGTTTAAGTGACTAATAAGTAAAGCCAAAAATCTAAAGTTTTATCGTTCTATCGAATCAGAGTATTTTTTCTCTGATAATTTTCCGCCTCTCGCTTGTGCAAGAGTTTTATCATCTTTATGAAGTTTGTTTCCGCTATCATCAGCTGACAAAGGAGTTTTATCCTTTGACTTATCTGCTAACTTAGCAAAATCAGAACTTTGATATTTTTCTAATATTTTTGACATTATTCAACTACTCGTTTAACTATTTGAATATTCGTTGTATCGTCGTGATTAGCCTTTAATGATTCAACTAATCCCTCATCATCCCAAAATAAGTTGATATCAGTATTATCAAATTCAGCTTGTAAAAGCTCATCAGTTTCAACGGTTTTAATAATAGTACCTTCTAAGTCTAAAATTTGGTAAGCCATAGTATATTTCTCCTTTTATATAAATATAACATTAAGTATCAAAACGAACAATAAAGTTTAAATCGTAATCTGGTAAATTTTTTATTGGTGTTGGTAACTTTGCAATAGCAACCATATCACCAGTTGTATCATATAACCCAATTGTTGTAATATAAGGTGCAAGATAAGACCCGGTTGGGTCTGATAATTTATAGGTAAAGTAATCTTCCCAAGAACCGGTGGTTGAACCATAAGAACCAGTAAATGATGTTTTTTGTGATATATCTCTTACTTCTTTTATCTTAGTAGTTTTAGCAGGAGATACATTTGAAATTGTAGTTGTGGTAAAATCATAAGAACCACTTAACACCACATCAACCGCAGATGGATTTTGTGAGAAATTAAATTCACCTGCCTTAACTTCTATTAATACTTCCGTTTCATGAATGGTTTGTGTTGAGCGATATTCCATTGAATATTCGGTTAAATCAACAGAATCCGTTTGAGTAACAACAACTAACCCTTCTGAATAGAAAACATTTCCAATTGCTGCTTCAGTTAAGCTAATTTCAGCTATATCAAATGGGTCGTCAAGTACAAGAGTACCAGATTCAAAATCTAAAGAAATAACTACATAAGTTTCTGGATTACCATTATCAATTACGAGTATATTTCCATTATTTAAATCTAAACTTTGTAAATTTAAAGTGTAAAGTACTCCATTTTGACTAATTTCTAAAATTTCATTTTCTAAATCACAATTAGTAATACCATAAGATGGTGTTGGACTAGTTAGTTTTCCAAACCCATCATCTTGTAAAGATACAGAACCAGATGGAGTAATTGATAATGATTTTGGTTTTATACCTTCCCCATATTTTAATTGGTCTAGTTTTAATACATAAATTGTATCTGGGAAATGTCTTTCGATTTCAAAATCTCTTGGATTTCGTAAAGCACCAAAATTATTAATTATACCATTATCAGTATAATACTTTGCTTGTATAGACCGATAAAGTGAATGGTTTGGGTCATCTAAACTTGAAGATGCCGTTAACACAGTATAATCTGATTCGGAAGCTGTAAATTTTTTGTAAACTTTAAAACTTCTACGAGATATGCTTGATTTTGGTATTGATTTTAACATAATGTAATTCCTCTATATAAATATACCGAAATAAAAAACCCCCACCTAAGTGGTGAGGGTTGTTTCAGAGGTTAATTTATTTTTAGAAATCTAGTTTAACTTTAATTAATACTTCTTTATCAAATGATTTTACGATTGGTTGTGAAGTTTTAGCTACTGCGATTAATTCGTTTGCGTCTGAGTATAAACCAACAGTTGTAATAAATGTTTTTGGGTCTTGTTCGAATGTTGATTCAGAAAAAGAACCATCAGAACCTGTTACATAAGTTGGGTTGTTTGAATAGTTAAATTCTCTGTTTGTTGCTCTTACGAAGTAGTGAGAAGTAGAAACATTTTCAGTTCTACGAGCTTCAAAGTCTCCACCACCTACGATTGCATTATATAATAGTTTATGATTTTGTTCTTCTGCAGTTACAGTTAGTGTTGGTGCGATTTCTGAACCAACTATGTTCGATATAGCAGATGGGTTAAGTATTACTAAACCTTGGTCTGGATAAAATAATCCAAATCCTTCACCATTTGAAGCAGTTGTAGTACTTACTGTTGCTTCCGATTGTGAACCTAAGTTTAATGAACCACTAACTACATAAAATACTCTACCTGCTTTACCAACAACATCTGAAAACTTTTTACCACTATCATCAATGAATGTTGAAATACCATTTGAACCACTTAATTTAAGTGACCAGTTACCCGCATCCATTTTTTCTTTATAACGAGCACGAGCAACATTGATTACATAAATGTCATCTGAATCATGTGTTCCTGTAGCAGATGATGAAAAGAAAGTAAAGTAGTTATCATCTTGTTCTAATAAAATTTGTTTGTATTGTGCGTAAGTTGCTTTTGATGCTAAGTTTGAATTATCGTCATTTGCAAGAGAAGTAGAACCACTACCAAATTTATGACCGTAAGAAACTGCAAACTGTACAGAGGAAGTAGTAGCAGTATCATAAATGTTATAGTAGTAATCTCCACTTGTTTGAGCAACTTGAGTAGAAGAAGTATAAAAAGATGTTAGAGAACCAGTATCTCCACTCCAAAGACCGGTTGTTACTACTTCTACCTTGTTTGTAACTTGGTCAAACTCTTGGAATCTTTTATAGATACCAGTATTAACAGCACCACCTTGTGCAGTTAGTTTATCACCACCTGTTACATATCGGTTAATTATACGAGTTAAATCATTAGTTGTTAAACTACCACCATTCGCATTAAGATATGATGTTAATTCAGCATTTAAATCAACTCCCGCTTGTCCTTGAATATTAGCCATCTTGTTTTATTCTCCGTTTAATTATGTTGGTTGTACATAGGTAATAGTAACTGGGATAGTCTGTGAACCTCCAGTTTCGTTACCATATACCGTCAATGTTGTCTTAATTGTTGTTGTAATGTTTGGATTAGGAATAAATGTGAAAGTTAATCCAGTTTCTACTGCTGCAGTAGTTGTAATTTCATCACCTAAGAATACAGGTACAGTTCCACTACCCGCTGCAGTTCCTTGACCAACAACGGAACCTGCATTCTTGTTAGAAAGAACAATAGTATATCCTGCTTGAGAATTACCACTTGGTGATGTAGTTGGTGTCAATGATACTTGACCAGAAGTTTGAGTTACTGAAATAGATGGTACACCAAATTCTACCTTTGGAATCTTTTTAGTTCCTTTTGGTAAAGTTACCAACTTATATTTTAGTACTTGAGTTTCATCTGGTGATGCTTCAGTAATTGGAATTGCTCTAATTGCTGCATCATAATATGCAGAACCTTTTGGGTGAGCTGGTTCGTAGAGTGTGTAATCTACTTCATCATCACCTAAAGCGAATTTTGTAATTCCCAATCCTTGACCTGAAGCTAGTTTTTCTCTACCTTTTTTAGTTAGGATTGCATCAACAGTAATTGTCGAATTGTCTAAATATGCCATAATTTATTCCTCTATGTGTTTCAATATATAAATATAACTAATTTTATTTTTAATTATTTTTCTTTTTAATCAACCTCTAAGATTGGTTCTCCACTTCCTCTACCACTATCAGAAACTCTTAATGTGTTAGGGTTAGTAGTAAATGTTTCAACAGGTGAACCACCATCTAGGGTAGTTGCTGCTGTTTGTTTTGAACCATTGAAATATGAGTTTTCTAAACCAGTTGGTAAATCCTCAACATAACGATAGTGAGTTGAGAAATAACCATTTAATGGCTCAACTTCAACAATACCATTACCAGTCGTTGGTGCAGAACCACTTGTTGATAGTACTAAAACTTTTTGTCTGTATCGTGTGACAACTGTATCAGTCGTACCAATCGAACCATCATTAAAGTTAGTGTTTTGTGGTTCTATTTCTTCAAACTCTTCTTTAATTCTAAAAACTCTTATTTTATCTTTTACATGGTTTCCAGCTCCATCAATTCTTGTTCTTATAGAATATGAGTTTTCACCGTATAACCCAAATCCACCTTCTGCTAAACTATCTTTACCAAAACCACCAACTTGTTGATAACCAGATGATTGATAATAAGAATCTAATAATGAACCGGTAATTTGTGCATCTATAAATATTTCAAATCCAGCCATTGTAGAACCACTATTTCGAGTAATTGTACCAATTAAGGTTGTATCTTCTTGGTTTTGATAGGTTCCAACATGGTTATTAATTTCTCCGATTAAAGATGTATTTTCTATATCATTTATAGTAGTATCATAAAAACTTTTTTCAACAGATAAGTTTGTATCTTTAGATGCAGAAACATACATTAAGTACTGTGGGTTTTCTACATTTATAGTTGTAACATCTGTTGTATCTATTACAGTTTCGTGATAATTTTCATCACCACTTGGTTTATTCCATTGAGTTTTACTTCTTTCTAAAATATGTGGTTCAATTAAAAGACCAGATGAAACTTTACTTCTGGCAGGTGCTAAATCTGCTAGTTGGTCAAACATTGTTTTTTCAATCTGTCTTACTAACTGAATATACTCATTAAAATTTAAATTATATCTTTGGAAATAATATTCTCTAAAGTTATCTAAATCTTGATAAGTGTAGTTATAATCATCTGCAGGGTTACCAATAAAATCATCAACATTGATTGGTCCAGTCGAACGAAGGATATCCATATTGATTTCTTTTACAGGCGAGAAGAAGAATCCCAATCTATTTGAATCAATTGGTGATTGGTCAAAACTTCTTTTAGTACTTCTTGTTCTATAAGATAAATCAATAGAAGAAGTTGCGGTTAATGCAGTAGTACTATTAGGTTTGTATTGTGATTCAAATCTAACTTTATTAGAATAATTAAATCCAGTCTGTGGAACTTGTGCAGTTACAGTTCTATCGTATGGAGTATATTGATATGGATATACTGATGCCGATGGGAAAGAACTAGCAACAGAAGAAGTTGTATAAGTTCTAATATAAGAAACATTCTTAATATCTACATCATTCGTTCTATCCTTTGGATACTCGAAATCGTTTCTAAAAATTAAATCTTCAGAAGATGCTGAATTGTGGTTACCATTAATTGCATCGGGTACAAGAGTATGATTTTCAATTACCGCTTCATTTAATGGGGAAGTCCATAATCTAATTTCATCAACCGATGCATTAAGATTTAAACCACCTACTTTTATTTCTGAACCGCTTTCCCATGAAGCAGATGCAGCAGTTAAAGTTGCAGAAACTTCATTTCTAATTCTTTCTTGGAATCCTTGTTTTACATAAAGAGTAAAGTCAGAACCACTTTCTCTTGTTACTGCTATATGATAATATTCATCATCAAATAATGGTACTGTTGAAGAAGTTACTAAATCACTTCCTACGGTTAATTGAATCTTACCAAGTGAACCAGTATCTTTTAAAATATCTAATGACCAATCCGAGCCACTAACTATTTGTTGGTTTTGTTTTTCTTCAGTATTTAATCGAATTTCAAAAGTATTTGGGAAATCTCCATTATAAGTTTTCCAAGGTATAGTAATTGCAGCAGAACCACTTACATTAATTGATGCAGTTCTGTCTTCGTAAGTAAACTTAGTAGTACCACTTTCTGTAATTTCTCGTGGTCCTCCAAATTCTATTATTGTAAGTAAAGAAGCCGGAATTCCATAACATGCCATTAATGCATGCATTGACCTACGAGTACCTTTGTGTTTTAACAGATATGGTAAGTTATTAAGTATTCTTCTCCAAATTTCATTTTGTCTATCTTTACCAGACTGTACGGAATATGATGTCCCATCACTATCTTTACCATACGCATACTCCCATAAGGCTTGAGAACTAACTCCTACATCGGCATCCCAACCCATTGATTCTAACATTTGATAAATAAACTTATCAATTACACCTTCTTTGTGCTTATGTTCTAGTTTATTTTTTCTTGCAATAGCTTTTGTATAAACCCACAAGTTATCAAAATGTTGACCAATCATATCAAAGAATAAAACATATTCTGCATTATTCTTATCGTTTATAATGTGCTCTGGTAGATTGTAAGTTAACCTTGATGAATTGGTTGCATCGTAATTTTGTGCAGAACTTAAAAGACCTACATAACTTTGGTTGGAACTTGAAATTTCATTTTTGTATAAATAATCTTCAAAAGCATCAAATCCGGCTTTAACATCATTTATCTGTCTTTCTAGTTTAGTTTTTTCATTTTGTAATGAAATAGTACTTGTATAATGAGAACCAGATTCTACTAATGTAATTCTATTTAAATAAAAATTAATAAGTCCTAATTTATAAACATAGTTTTCAACTCTTTCTTCTGCAGAAGAATATTTTACAAAATTTGACCAATAGTAATCAGAAACTTCAGTTTCTTCAATTAAGTTACCATTATCAAATTCAATTAAAGCAGTTGATGAAGATACGAACCGAATATCTAAATCTTTGAGGTTGAATCCACTTCCACTTACAAATTGATTAATAATATCTGTACTTGTAGCAGAACCACTAGCAACTAAATCATCATAAATCTGTAATCCTACATCATCTACAAATTGAGTATTGAAGTTTGGTTGTAGTGGAATACACTCTTTAACTTCTTCATCAATTAAAGTGATTTGTTCAATAATTGGAATAGACTGGATTTTAGAAACCCAAACTTGTTGATTTGGTTGAACCGATTTTGGTAGAGGTTCATATAATTTTAAAACAATACTTGGGTCATCAAAAGTTTGTTTATCAATACCCCAAGTTGAAATAATTCGATTATCACCCTCTCCTAAATGTAATAAGTGTGTTAAATATTTAGAATTTTCTTGAGTAAGAACTTTAGTTTCAAAACTATTTTTAATTGCTTCACGAATATCTCGTACAACAACCCCTCGTTTTAATTCTAAATCACCCTTATCAAAACGAATATTAATTTCTTCTAATTTACCTTTGAGGTTTTTCTGGCCAGTCGGTCTTAAAAGAAGTTTAAAGTTTACACTTTTTTGTGATTCATCTATGCTTTGTCCAGCACGAGTAAGAACATCACGAACATTAAATGTTGCAACACCTTGAGGGTCTCCTTTATCAATCAATTGGTGTTGTGGTGATTCTTTACCAGCAAATACTTCTACATAATTTGCATTGACAGATGCCCAATTAATCCTAAACTCAACATCGTATCCTTTAAAATCTGCTCCCTTAATGTTTTCAGGATAAGTGATATGAGTAATGTCTGGTCCAATTGTTATTTTGGTGTCGGTTACATCAATATAAAATACAACCGATTCACCATTAACTATAATTGGCTCACTTGGAAATGCTACATCACCCACCACTCGTGTTGGGGGATTGAATGATTTCTGAGGTGTTAAGACGATTTTATGTCTACCGATTCTATCAAAATCAGTTGCATTAAAAGAGACCGAACCTACGAATCCTACTTTATCTGCAGCAATTCTAGTTTTATTATCTTTACCTGATTTTGGTAATAATTCTCTTTTAGTACTTCCAAAACTAACTAAAACTTTATCAGTAACTCCATTTGCTCTATATTGAACCAATAACTCATCAGTTGATTTCTTATCAATGGAATATTGACTATCACCTACTGTTAATCTAGGAGTTTCTGTTGTAATTTGTTTTGCTCTTAACTCAACTTTAAGTAAATAAGAAACATTTGGTAATAAGTCATATGTTTGATTAAACTCAGATGATGTGTTGATTAGCTGTCCGTTCTTATACAATAAAAAGAAAGCATCATATTTAGATAGTCTTTCTAATCCTATCCGACCATTTAATAAATTAATATTAAAAGGTACGGTGGCTTGATAATTTTGAACAACATCAAGAGTATCTTCAACTTCTTTTACTATCGAATATACTTTTTCTATTAAAGCTCCACTTTTAGAACCGAATGAATATTTTAAAAGATTTTGTGTTTTTTCATCATCACCATTAAAATCTACATCAATTTGATAGGTAAACTTACCATTTGCACGTGTTGGACTCAAAGGTGGAATATAAACATCATCTTCTCTATCTTCTGCATCTCCATCAATTGGGTCTGGATCCGGTGGTGGTGGTGGAGTAAACAAGTTTGATGTATCGAAAGGTAAACTTATAACTTTTGATTGACCAAGTGTATTAAATTGTTCAAGAAACCTTGGTTCTACCGCTCTAGCTCTAGATGGTGCATTTCCATATGAGTACTTTTGTACATAGATTGCAGGTCCTTTTAATATTTTTTTACCAAATGAACCAAAAATTGGTTGAGTTTCAGTTTTAGTTTCAATAACATATTTGGTATAAGACCTTTTGTCTCCCAAACCATATTGAAGTTCAAGTTTTTTTCCTACCAACTCTCGCGTATTGATTACATTACCGTTTGCAATATTAAGAGTTAATCTATCATCTTTTTTACCATTAACCAATAATTCACCAAAACCGGCTTGATTAATAATAGACAATCTGATATCATAATGACCTGACACTTGCTCAACAGGATCTGGTCTTGGTGGTGGCGGTGGAAGTGGTATTGGGTCTTCTAGTGGAAATGGTGGTGGAAATGGGGAGTTATCCTCATTAGGAATATTGTTATTCCCTTCTCCATAACCAATTATTTCAATTGGATTACCATTCCCATCTGTGATATAGTATAAATCTGGGTTATTAATTATATCACCATATCCATCTTTAACCTCTAATTCATCATCACTAAATGTTTTATTTGAGTTAGCATTTGTAAGCTGATTCCAGCCCTGTTTTCTGATTTTCTTAGTAAATGGATTACGAGATACCTTCCACTCCCAGCTTTCTCCATTGGGATATGTAAAAATCTCACCAGCGTAATTTCCGTTTCTTGTTGGTTTTGCCATTTTTAACTCCCTATATCTGATTTATATCTCGTCTTCTAATATTCTTATCTAAAACTACACTACCACCTGAAACCGTTGAACCTAAGTTTATTCTAGTGTTACTAGACATATTATTAAATTGGTCTGCGGTGATAGTAATTGTTCCACTTGTTTCTGCTGGTATAATTTCTTCTGTTACCAATCCAGCATTATTTAAATCCTCAAAGAAATCTTGAGTTGCAGTTGGATTAACTTGATTAAATGTATTAGTTACAACTGTTGCTAATGCAGCTTCATTTCTATTACTTAAATCTAATTCAATTCCAGCAAGTGGATTTAATTGACCACCAGAGCCTAAGTTTGCTTTATCAATTCTCTCTTGATAATCGGGTACCCTATCTTCAATTTTTCTATCTGATAATGAAATTATAGGTAGAGGTTTTGGTTTTGGTTTAGGAACTGGTATTGGGTTTGGCACCTCATCCACTTCTTTTTGTCTATCAGATAAACTAATTACCGGCAACTTTGGAGTTTGAGGTGGTCGAGGTGGTGGAGGTGGTGGTGGAGAATGAAATTGAATATCAGGTCTACCTACCTCATCGTATTTAGTCTTAGCAGGTTCATAAATACATAATCTTCTATCATCTACTGTTGCATTAGGATTATAATTTAATGCATTTGGGTCCATACAACCAACAATAGGTTCTTGAGAGGTTGGTGGAACTTGTGTTTTAATTACACCCCCATCTCGTATAGTTTCTCTCAACTCTTGTAATTCATCAAGAGTTTGCTGTTCTTCTTCAGTATAAGCATCTTGTTCATTAATGTTTCTTTTAGGTAAATAATACTCAATACATTGAGTAATAATTCCTAATGCTGTATTCATTATTTGACGAGTTGAATAACTAATATCCTTTGTTGTATTACTTGGTTGACCAAATCGAGGTGAATTTATATCATAAATGTGATTTAGTTTAAAATATTTAATTGCTTGTAAATACTTTTCTCTAATTCTCTGAACTAGAGTTTCGAAGTTTGCAATTTTAAATTCTGCCTCAATAAGTTTTACATAATTAACACCAGTAGAAGTTCTACCTTTTAAGGTGTACATCGATTCGATTACTTTTTGTACATCAAATTGTTCTACAAACTCATCTAAAAATGGATATACATCACTTGTAAAAATTTTATCATCTACAAATGTTTGATATCTTGAATCTAAATCAGAGTTAGGTTTTCCATTTATATCGATTGTTGGTAGAATTCTAATTTCAGTTCGTGATGGAGATATTTCTTGTATCCAAACATTATCATTTTGTTTAACCTCAGAACCTATTCTTCTATTTAGTAAAGTTATAGATGTTTTAAATACACCTTGAGTGTATCCAGCTTCTTTTAATAATTTTTCAGTATCAATGAAAAATTCTTCAGATTGGTTTATTGAATAATTTGAACGAGATATCTGTGCCTTGCCAAAATAGTCTTTATAATTTTTATCGTTATACGAGATATATCGAACAGTTTTACCTTCTGCAGATTCTTGTGGTAGAGGATTATCATTTGAATCATAAACTATAAATTCAATAACATCACCAGGGCTACTACCAAAGAAACCCTTAGATGCTTCCCTTTCAAAGATTTTTCTATCTTTGTCACTAAGAAAGTATCCTTTAGTATCTTCTACTTTTTTGTAATTAGTTATTGCCATTTATTATAATCTCTCCTGACCTACAACAGTTCGTGTACCACCACGAGTACCCCATGTATCTTTTCTATCTACTTGTCTTTCATATGATGCTTTTACTACAAAAGATTCACCAAGAGAAGTTGTGATTGTAACCGCACCTTCAAATGTAGTGTTTCTCTTACCTTTTGTATCATCAGTTTTATTTCTCCATTGTAATTCTACATATCCTTTACCTGCTACGTCTTCAACTCGTGGTGGGATTGTAATTGATGATGGAACGCGTAACCATTTACTAGCCTCACCATCAAGTTTGAAATTAAAGGTTTGCTCAGATGTATCATCAAAGTTGTAAACATTAATTGCAGTACCTTGAATAAGGTCAACCCTCTTATCTCTACTTGTTTTAATAAATAAAACTCTATCATCTCTTTTAATTTCTGATTGAGGTATTTTGAACGCAGCTCTAGGACCAATATCATATGTTCCTGGTTTACCGGTAGCAATATCTTGAGCAGCTTGTTCTGCATTTTCATTATCAAGTTGTTCTTGAGTTTCTTCTGCCTGTTGTTGTGCAGCTTCAATTTGTTGTTGTAATAATTGTTGAGTAAGTTCTGCAGCAGCTCGTTGAGCTTCAGATTGTATCTCAAACGCCTGTTCTTGTTGTTCTGCTGCGTTTCTAAGAGCTTCAGCTTGAATATCAAATGCTCTTTGTTGAGCTTCAGATTGTACTTCGAAAGCTCTTTTTTGTGTTTCTAGTTGTCTTTGTGTGGTTGATAGGAGTTGTCTAAGTGATTCTTTTTGTGCCTGCAACCCTTCTACTTGTGCAGTTAGGGAAACTCTCTCTATACCTTCACGAGTACCTTTAATAACGGCACTAGAGAAATCTTGTAATAATCCTTGATATTTCTCGTTTGTTATTTGAGCTTCATTTTCTGCAGCTGCTTGTTGTTGTTTTGCAACATCAACCTGGATTTTAAGAGATTCTATTTCTGCCAATAATGCAAGTATTTGAGATTCTAATTCTGATATTGTATTTCTAAGTTGATTGTTTAAAGAAACTTGTTCTCTATATTGTCTTCGTAAATCTTCATAAAGTTTACGAGGTACAACATCTGGTTTAGGTTTTGGTGGTGGTGCAATTAATTCGTCTACTTCTACATCAATTGCCTTTTTAAGTTGTTCTTCATCGTACTTTGGTTTTTCAACTCTACCTACGATTTCACCATCTCGTTCACCTTTTAAATGTGGATATGGGTCATTGACAACTTGTTTAGAACCTTGCACGAAAGTATGAGTACCCGAAGTTTCATCTTTTGAGATGATAGCTCGAGAACCACTAACCATAAGTTCGTTAATTCTAAACTGATTATCTATTGCCATTTTATTTTTCTACTGTAAAAGTTAAATCCTTATCTTCAAAGTATTCAATTACACCATCTCTATCAACTTTAATTTCAAAGTAATAATCTCTATTATATTCCCAATTACTTAAATTGAGTTTAAAGTAATTTCCACTTGAATCACATGAAACTTTTGTGTAATCCGAAAATGGAACGATTATCTCTTCTGTAATTGCATCTTTTACTTGATAATAAGTAGAAGATGGTAAATATTTTACATCTGTATAAGAGTATGTGTTGGTATATGTTTTGAGAGGATATTTCTCTCTACCGAAAACTCTGATTTCAGGTTTACTTCCACGCTTGTATCTGGTCTTTAATCTTTTGAATGTTACATGAATATCATCAGCGGTAAGTTCTGTTAAAGAACCGGTTACAAAAGAAGAATCATCCCAACCAATTCTTACTTTAGGCTGGTATATGGTATTTGTTTCTTTTGAGAAGAATTTTAATTGACCATAATCTGTTGTATTATTTTCTACTGCAGATGAGTGTTTTATAATCCAACCTTCGTTTGGAATTGAACCACTTAACCAAGAGTTTATTGGTTCTAGTACATCCATTTGTATATCAGATGTTTCATATGAGAATGACTGTGATGCAGCGGAACCAGTGTACCAAGTTCCACCTTTACCATTAAATGAACCAGTAGTACCTGTTGTATATCCTCCTAATAACCAATTATCAGTTGTTCTTTTGTTCCAAGATACACCATCTGTTGAAATTTCATCAAAACGAGTACCAATTCCCATATCCCATGATTGAGAAACTTGGTATGCATAAATTGTATAATCCAATGGAATCTCGCTGGATTCACATTCTCTAAGAATTAGTTCTGCAGAACTCATTGTTATATCACCACTTACTATTGATTGTGAAAGCGGTGTTGTTTCAAATTTAATTAAAGAGTGTGCAACATCTTTTAAGTTTCCATAATAAGTTTTAGAAACTTCTAATATCTCATCTAACCCAGTATTTTGAGTTGGTTGTTGTAAGTAGATTGATGCATCCTTGGATGCTGTTAAAAAGTAATACATTAAACAACCCTCCCTTTTATGTCTTTATTTGGATACTTCACTTCAAACACCGATGGGTCTAAAGATGGGTAAACCATTTTATTTTTAGTAGCATCGGAAATATTATAAGATACATTTGAATAACTACCTTGACATTTGTTTACAATTTCACAATTAGGTACTGATTGAACACCTTCTACTCCTGCAATTAAAAGTTCCAACTCCGAAATGTTTATTGGCATATTAAATGTCCAATTATCAATATTAAAGTAGTTTTGTATTTCTTTAATACATTTTACTAAAACTTCTCTACTATTGTATCCATTATAAACTCTAATTTCAAAATCAACACCAATATTAATAACAAATCCATCTAGAATATTAACACCATCTGTCAACATTCTAAATTCATTTAAATATGTTTTTACATTTTCCTTAATAGCACGATTTAGTCCTTTTAATTTTTTGTTTGAATCATACCCAAGTAAGTAAAGATTAATTGCAAATGGATTATTCTTCTCTTTAGAATTGGTTTGTTTACCACTTAAAAAAGTTTCTACTTCTTTTCTAATTTCCATTTCACTAAGGTTTCTATCTTTTAAAGAAGAAACTAAATCAGTAAATTGTTGTAAGGTATTCGGGTCAGATAAAATTGAACTCGGCGAATTATTATCAAGTTCTCCATCTTGTGAACAGTATGCCTTGGCAACACCACCATATTTTGTTGGAACTGATAATGCACGAACTTGATAATCTTTACGAGTTACTGCTCTATTTTGAGAACTAAAGTTTGCAAGTGCATTTTGTCTTATTTCGCTAATCGTCTCTGCACCTCTACCACCTGTTGCTGGTTCTTCATTATCAACTGCAACAGAGTCTCTACAAAAGTTATATAATCTCAATTCAGCAGGAGTAAAAGAACTAGTGTCATCATCGAATGCAATTGCTTGAATTTGTGTTAAAGTATTTTTTTCAATATTAGAACTTACACCACCACCAACTAAATATTCAACAGTAAAAGTACCCGTTGGTGCCTGTCCATACGTTTTGGTTTTTAAAAAGTTCGCGGGGTCAAATGATTCTCCTAAACGATTGATAGAAGATTGTAATCCTAAGCCAACATTTTTTAAATTTGGTATAAGTTGTTCATCTGAAGATGTTGAATTACCACCACCAAATGTTATAATAGTTTCTTGGTTTTCATTTATTGATTTAACAAATCTTCTAGAAGTTTTAATTAGTTTTAAAATATTTGGTACGGAATCTTTGAATTGTGCTAAATCTTTATCATTCTTTTCAGTATTAGGATAATCTACATAAACCATTTCTTGAGCAAGATAAGGAACTTCATACCATTTATTTCCAGACTCATCTCGTATATCAATAATATCTATTACATTTGTATCTGCAATTCTAATTTGTGAAAATTGTCTTGGTGATGTTCCAAAATCTTGTGTAACTGTCTTTACTGTTGCTGAAATAGCAGTAACAGATTTTTTTATCAAATATAAGGTTGGTTTACCATTTGTATCTCTTTCATAAATAGATGTTTCTCTATCAGTTGAATCGTTAAAATCTAATAATTCAGTTGTTCTAAAAGTTACACCTTTATTAGATTCAATTAACATACCTTCTTTGATTCTTAAATAGTAATCTGAATCTGGTTCATAATCAACACCACTACTAGAATTTCTTCTGTATTTTGATGGTACTAATTGATAAACTGATATCTTTGTTATTGCAGGTGAAGTTACCTTTGGTTTATATCCTAAAAAAGTTGAAAGGTTTAAAACATTATTGGGGTCTTCTGCGGTTGTTATTAGTGATTCTTTTAAAGTATCATCAATATAATATCCAAGAACATCTCCTAAGTAAGCTGCCATTTCCATAAACATCATACCAGGCGATGACTCGTTAAAATCCGAATAGGTTTGTGGAAAATAAGTTTTGGCGTACTGAATTAGATTTTGTCTGAACTGAGAAAAATCTTTGTTTAGGTAGTTTATCTTTCTACCATTGTTTTTTTTATTTGTTGTGTTTAACGCCATTTATTTTACTCCTGTATTGTAAATGTTACCTCTTGAGTTTCAATTTGATTACCAACTCTAAAACCAATTTTCATTTTAGCCTCATGTCTATCTTTCATCTCATCTGTCATTTCAACATCGATTTCATCAATAGTAATATAGGGTAACCAAAAATTTACAGATTCTACAATAGTTTCTTCTAATTTTTGTTCTAAATTATTATCCAATTGTTCGAACAATAAAGAATGTAAACCAGAACCAAATTCTGGCTGCATTATTCTTTCACCTTTCTTAGTTAATAACAAATTTTTAAGATTAGATTTAGCTTGCTCAAACGAGGTAAACGCCTGTTCAAAGAAACCAGTATTTCCTCTTTTAACAGGTAAAGTTATTCCATACGCGTAAGAATCAAATTCTTCTTCGGTATCTTTAATAACTTTTTTACCAATGATATATGCCACTATCTACTCTCCTTTTATATAATGTTGAATAATTGTAATAACAACTATAACTCCCATTACTATTACAATTAATCCCTCAACCATTACCTTTTAAATTTTTTAACTAATTCAGAGTTATCTCTATTTAATATTCTATCTAAGCCCGGTAAACCCGTTTGGACTCCAAGTCCTGTTTTCTTTGCACCACCAACTCCTGGCATATCTCCATATCCCATTTGAGCTGCCATTTGACTTCTCATTCCTTCTAATCCCATCTGTGCACCTTGGTTATTGAAAGATACTGTTTTATCATAACTTTCTTGAACTTGTGGTTGTTGAGTTTGGAATGAATCTAATACTGATTTATTTCCTTGTGTACCTTTTCTCTGTTCTGCACTGAATGGTTGTGTTTGATTAAGAACTTGATTTAAGACGGGATTACTTGTGAACTGTCTTTGTTCTTGAACTTGTTGTACTCGTTCTTGTTGTAGTACAGCCTCTGCTTGAGCAAACGGGTCAATTTCTTGTTCTACAACTGGCGAGGAAGATACACCTCCCTTCGCCTCGTTGAGTGCTTTTTTCACTCTACGATTTACTTCTTCCTCTAAAATTTTAGGGAAGGTTTTAGATAAGAATTGCTCTTGTTTCTTAGCAACTTCTGCCTCTACAATTACTTTAATTAGTTTTGCTAATTTCTTTGAATCCATTTTAAATTGTTTTGTTTTATCTTAATATAAATATATTCTCAAAAAATTATGGGTCAATTAAGTTGATAACCCTTTGTTTGAAGAATACCTGGTAGTATTGGTGAAAGTGGAAATCCAGGATATAGTGAAGAAGTTTGACACATAAACTCAATAGATAGTAAGTGTATATTTGCATACAAAGTAAATGTATCTAAAAAATTACCCACATCGTCAGTTGGAAATTCAGGTGGAGTTTCTGGCCATTTACCAGGGTTCATAACTTGACCATTGGTTAGTGATATATTTTGAACAGCACCACTTGCGGGTATGCTTGGTGGAACTGATTGTAATAATCCTGTACTCCAATATGCAACTACTGCAGAACCAACATCTTTTAGAAAAGTATGCTTACCCGTATCGCTTTTGGTTAATGCCATTGAACAAGCAGCTACCATTAATTTTTCCATTATTTCTTTATTACCAGATTTAAGTGGAAGCGGAGAACCACCAATCCCCTTACATAAAACAGTTCCTATTTTTACTTGAGTATCATAAGCATCCGTAAACTTTTTTGCAAAATCTTCTTTAGATTTTACTCCATTTGGATTTTCCATATAGGGTTTCATCATACTATTGAAAATATCCCAACCCATAAATTACTCCGTATAGTTTAATGTAGAAAGTGCTTCTTCCAATCTTGATTTAATATCATTAAAATCAGAACGGTTGGTGGGACCCACCGCAGTAGGACCCGATGGGGTATTATACACTTGTTTGTTGATTGCATCAATCAATTCACTAAGTAAATCTACAAGAACTTGACCACGAACTAGTGGTTCTTTTCTTAAACTTTTTTGACCGGTGGGGTCTTCGGGTCCAGTTCGCGATGGTGAGTTTCCTAGTTCATCTGTATTTAATCTGATTTCACCGGTACCAGTATTAACTGAAAAATCTCCATTGTTTCGGTCAGTAGTTATAGTTACATCATCACCAAAATCTAAATCAGCACCACCATTCCCATTATCTATTGTAAACTTACCATCAGAAATAAATCCATAATTTCCCTTCGAAAAGAAAATCATTTCTTCTGATTTTGCAGATAAAACTATTCTTTCGGATGATAACAACATTTGGTCATTACCTGTATATTCTTTCGGTAGTTTAAAATTTATTGGGGTTGTTTTGAAATCAGTATTTCCTTTATCATCAACAATTCCTGGTTGGAAATCTAATTTATAATCTGCAGAAGTTATTGCAATAATTGAACCATCTCGGTTGATATCTTCTTCAGTAATAAATCCTGTCTTTTCTTGGGTGGTTAAATCATTTTCTCGATTTCTAATAATGATAGTTGGTGAAAAAGTATTTTCTTCATTATTGTATGCAGAAAAACGAATTGATTGTCCAAATCGAGATTGAATTAAAGTATCTCCCTCATATAATCTTAATGAATTAACCCTTTCTGGTTGAAAGTATTCTCCGTAATCTTTTAATTTTTCAGCACCAGCTCCACTTGTATTGGAAGTACCGGTCTGTGAAACTTCCTTATAATTTTTAGATTTAGATTTATTTGGTTTTTCATCATTAGGTAAAAGATTCTTTGCAGCATCTTTCGCAAAGTTACCTAAGTTAAGATTGGGGTTGGATGCAATTCGTTCATATTCCCTTACACCACCACCTCTAAATACTCGTACAGTTTCACCAACAATTGGTAAAATTATATTGTTTCTATTTCGCGGATAGTAGGGTTTACTATTTTCAATATTAGCTACAGGGTCTGATACTGTTTTTACAAATACGGCACCAACATATTCACTTCGTTCACTTATATAATCATCAAATTCAGCCGAGTGTTTTGGTATTCGTTCATCATCAATGTTTGTAATAACACCAACCACCACACCATAATCAAATGATTCAATTTCACTTTGACCATCGTATGCGTTAATTACAGATGTTAATGCTGCTCTTCTTTTAGACATTATTTATTAACTTTCTGTTTAAGTTCTTCTATTTCATTAGTAAGTTCATCTACTTTGTGTTCTTGCTCATCAAGAACCTCTTTACTTGTAGTTTCTAATTCTTTTAAAAGCTGTTCTTTTTCTTCATCAGATAAGAATCCACTATCACCTTCCGCTTTGTGTTGAGCACCAATAATTCGTTGAGCAATAGCTGCCATTTTGATTAGAGCATCATCGTTCTTTACTGAGGTATCAACTAAATCTTTTATGATTGGACCAATTACAGCCATATCACCAGCATGTCTGATTACCTTTTTCATTTCAGCGATTAGTTCTGATATTCTTTGTTTCTTGTTCTGTTGATTATCATAGATGTCTTTGAACAAGCCACTTAGATTCTTACCTGGAAATAATTCAAAATCTGTACTCATGATTTTACCATATTAGTTGTATATAAATATACTAAACAAAAAAACCTCACCGAAGTGAGGTTTTCTAACAAATTTGTTTTTAATTCAAATCCTTATTTTTTAAGGATGTGGTAAAGTATGAAGGCACCTACTAAACCAAGTAGTCCTTCGTTACTCAATGAACCAAGAATTCCCATAATATTATCTACTACCGAAATGTTTGGCCAGAATGGTACATGAACACCTCCGAAAAGAACTTCAAGTACAACTCCAAGAGCAACTAAACTAATACCAACTTCTGTAAGTGATTTAGCCCAAGAGCCAATCTTATTCAGAATTTCCATATAGTTTCCTCCGTTTTAGTTAAAGAATATAACTTTCTCATATTACAAAACATCGGACTGTCCAAAGAATAACTATATAGATTTAATAAAAAAAGAACTCAATATATATGGAGTCCTCAATTATCGTTAGTATTTAATGAAATATATATAAATTAAAATACCAAACCCACCAAGTGGTGGGTTCATTATCGAATCTCTTTAAATTACGATTAGGGTTACTTTTTGGATGCTAGGAGTGTTTCTAAACTCTCGACTCTTCTTGAAAGTGTTTCCATCCTTATATACTCATAAGTATATCGTTTTTTTCCATTTGGTTTATACCAAACTAATTTTCCTTTATTATAAAGTGCTTTGTTACCAAATGAATCTTTCCAATAATCATGGATAAGTAATTTACCATTTGATTCAAAGTACATTCCTTTTTGTTGTAAAGAACCATCTTCGTTAAAAGCTCTATACTCGTAAAGATTGTCATCTATCTGTGTAATAACTTTGGTTTCTTGTCCTAAGAGTGGAATGGTACACAGAGAAAATAATAGGATTGCTATTATTTGAACAATCTTTACTTTGAATAATTGTTCATTCATAATAATTCCTCTTTAATATAAATATACCAATGTTAATAAATTGTAAACAAATGTTAATTTAATGTTAATTAAAATACTCGTTTCTTTACAATAAAGTTCTGTAAAACAAGAGTATCCATTTCACAATTTAAGAATGTTTCAATTGTAGTTTTTGGGTCTAACACCATTGTTTGGTCTTTAAGATTGAATGATGTGTTTAGTACAATTGGATATCCACTTAGTTTTTCTAATTCAATTAACAAATCATATATTCTTTTGTGTTGAATTTTTTTAAGTGATTGAATTCTGGCAGAACCATCAACATGGGTAATTGCTGGTAATTGTTTTTGATGTTCTTCCTTAACTCGAACAACTTGATTCATGTAAGGAACATCATCTTGATAATCAAAGAATTTAGTTTGTGATTCAAATTTTACAATAGGAGCAAATGGTCTGAATCCTTCTCTTTTTTTAATTACACGATTAACTCGTGATTTCATTTGAGAATCGCATGGATTAGCAAGAATAGAACGATTCCCCAATGCTCGAGCACCAAACTCCATTTTCCCCTCGAACCAACCAACCACATTTCCATCGTAAATTTGTTTTGCAATGATTGGTATAAGTTCGTGATTAAGTTTTTCCACATAATAAACATCTTTTGTGAAAGTATCTAAAACTTTTTTTATTTCGTCTTTATTATATGCAGGCCCTAGATATGGTACTGAATTATTAACTCGTTTTACATTTGGGTTTGTATTATAATAATGATATAATGCACAACCAATTGCAGACCCAGCATCAGATGGAGCAGGTGGAATCCATAATTTCTTATAATTTGTTTTTTCTAAAATTTTACCATTTGCAGTTCCGTTGTATGCACATCCACCCGATAAACAAAGATTATGAGTTGCTCTTCTTAGATACAAATCATCTAAAAGTTTAAAGAATAAATATTCATATTGATGTTGGAGTGTTGCAGCTAAATCTTTATGGTCTTGGGTAAGCTCTTCATCTGGTAATCTATTTGGTAGTTGAAATAGCTTTCCAAGTTTTTCATTAAACATGGATTTATCATCCCAATCATAAGTAAAGTATTCCATATTGATTTCGTACTTACCACCTTCTTTAAGAGTATAAAGCTTTTTAAAAGGTTCTAAGTATTTTTTATAATCACCATATGGAGCAAGACCCATAACTTTATACTCACCTTCATTTGGTTTAAATCCCAAGAATGCAGTAAAAGTAGAATAAAGCATTCCTAATGAGTGTGGAAAATTTACTGATGAAAGTTTTGTTAGTTTATTTCCTTCTCCATAATAAGTTGAGGTTGTTTCCCACTCACCAACTCCATCTACTGAAAGTATTGTTGCTCTATCATGAGGTGAAGTAAAGAATGAATATGCAGCATGAGAATCATGGTGGTCAACATAAACCAATTCGGTAGTTTCACCCTTTAACTTATTTAATTCGGTCTCGAACTCTTTATATTGAGTTTTATTTCTTTTAATAATTTTATTACGAAGAAATGTATTAAGAATACCACCTCGTTTAGTAGATTGCTCAATTCTGTCAATTTTTTTACTTGGGGTTTCGTAAAAACAAATTGCTTCTAAGTTATTTGGTTCAACTTTAAACTCCTTAAATAACCATTCAATTGCATTGTTAGGAAATGAGTCATCGTGTTTAATACCAGTAAACCTTTCTTCTTCTACTGCACCTAAAACTTTACCATCTTTAACCAAAGAAGCAGCTGAATCGTGATATCCAGCTGCAATTCCTAAAATATATCCCATTATTTAATAATTATTTTCTTTCCAAAATTCATCTTGAGTATCATCAAACTGACCATATTCTAAATAATCATTTAACATTTTTTTCTGATGTTCTTTCATTACATTTACAACTTTGGTAATATAATGAGTTTTACAATCAGTCATTTCTCTTATAAGTAGATAGAGATGTTTTTTATTAAAGTTTTCTATATGTTCTGACCTTCTAAATAATTCCAATACTGCATCGGCAATTTGTAAATCTCTTTTCTTGGTAAAAACTGTGTTTAAATGATTATCCCAGTAAGTTAACATTAATTCTTTAAAATCTTTGAACTCGTTGTTTTCTTCTGTTTCATAAAAGTTATTTTCAGGGTTCCAAGTTTCGGGCATTTCTGATAAAAGAGCATTCTGTTTCCATCTTTTATAATTTCCATTATTTTTTAAGATAAGATGATTTTTTGCAATAATAGTAAAGTACGAGAACGCACGACCTTTACCTTCCTTGTACATATGCATTTTTTCTACCATCGTAGAAACTACTTCTGTTTGAATATCCTTTTTAGGAACATCAAAGTAAGTGAACTTAAATGTATTCAAAACATTTTCTGCAAGTTTTTCAAAAGGGTATTTAATTCGTGTTTCGTAAATCTTAGACCTTTCTGCTGGGTCTTTTGATTTGTTGTATTCAATTATTGCTTCTTGAGCAGGCGTACCAAAATATATTTTGGATTTTTTTCTTCTTGGTTTTGGCATTTTAAATTTGATTATTTAAATCTTCTACTATCTTTTTTAACTCATTGAAAGTAACTCCAACCTCATCATCCTTTTCAAATGCTTCACGAGTATCCAATCTTCTCATTTCATCGAGTGCAGATTGAACTCTATTTCTAACTGATTGAACGGTTCCAACAACTCTATCTTCAAGTTGTTCATTTTGTCTTAAAAGGTTTCTAATCCCTATTAGAAGAACCAAGTTTAAGATACCTGAAATTGTGATAATTATAACTCCATTGGTAGTAATTAATAATGGTAACATATTATTTTAAATTTAAATTATATCCTGAAAATACTTTCATGTATCGTGTAATAGGAGTTCCATTAGCATCTTGGAAATCATCACCTTTTCTAATCCACCCAATTACATTACCCGCACCTCCTAAATGTGCTGCAGCAAGTAATCCACTTTCGGTAACATAAACTCCATGAAGAACTTTACCATCATACTTTCTGATAAATCTTCTTAGTGTCTTTTTGTTTTCTGTAAGTAATCGTGTCATTGCTTCTTCTTGTAGTGTTGGTGAAGATAAAAACCTCTTACGAGTAGTTTTTATTCCAATCAATTCTAATGTTTCTCTATGAAATTGATATTTCCCCATATAACCCAAACGATTTACTTTGGTGTAATCATTTGAACTTTCATAATGACCAATCTTATTTAAGAATGAATGATGGTCTTTTAAGTCAATATCAATCTTTGGTGTTTCTAACTCCGGCATTATAACTTTGAGTGCCGGTCGTGTATCTACATTTAATGTTTCTATTGTTTCTCTTTGATAAACTTCTGCAACTTTAAATGCAGTTAAGAAAAATACTATTGTAACAATAAATGTTAAAAAAAAGGTTCTCATAATGATACTCCTTATTGATTTGTAGCTAATATACAAAAAAAATATTAAAACTACAAATTTATTTTATGCTTCGCCTACAGGCCCATAATAACTTGATGGTAAAAAGAAGTCTGAATCGTCTTCTTCATTTTCGTGTAAATCTTCGAGTTCTTTATTTAATAGATTAGTATTCTCTATTAATCTTTTATCCAACTCACGTTCTAAAATAACTCCATTGTCTATTAAAATATCAACCAAAGTTTGTATTACTACACTTTGAGTAAGTATTCGTTCGTTCAATTGTTTAATTATATTCTTATTTTGTAATATCATTAAATAAATCCATTATGTCGTGTTTATCTTCATCACCCCATACAAGGTCACCAAATGAATCATCGATACTATTTGGATGATATCCCATTGCACTTGCCATTCTTACACACATAACTTTGAATTCATGAATATCCATATCATCTGGTACATTGAATTCAATTTTAGATGCTTCTCTACAATCTTCTAGTAGTTCATCAGTATATCTAAATATAAGTTTTCCCATCTTTTCGTAATTTTATAGGATTTCTGCTCCTAGTGAAAGTAATGATTCTGCCTTTTTGTATTTCATAAATTCAGTATTTCCATTAGGCATTTTTACCATTACTCGCTCATTTCTACCATATTTTTTTGTTGAAGTTACAGTTGTTGTGTATCTTCGTTTTTCATCTGTTATAAGAATACCATTCAAGTGGTCAATCTCGTGTTGGGCAACTACACACTCTAAAAGACCTTCATCTGAAAAGAACTCTTGTGAATCTTTCCAACCTTCTTTTGAATCGGGTGAGAATACAACCGTTCCTAAGTTATCACACTCAACTGTAAATGATTTGTGTCGAATAGTTTTCTTTGGTGTTCTCATTGTTTTAGGAATAGATAAACATTGTTCTACATACGCAACAACTTCTTCAGAAACCTCAACCACTTTTGGGTTGATAAGAACCAAAGGTTCTTTAACATTGATTACACATGCACGAATATCTAAACCGATTTGATTTGCAGCCAATCCAACACCACCAAACTTTTTCAGGCCATCAAGAAGTTTAACTGATACTTCATCGATTTGTTCTTGTGTCATTGGTTGTGGTTCTACAACCTTTTTTAATTTACTACTATCTGTAACTAATCTCATTTGGTATAGTTTGGTTTAAAATATTCATCTGTATATTCAACTTCATTTGGAAATATAGATAATTGTGATTTATCAGTAACAAGAGTTCTTTCTCTTATATCTTGTCCGAAATCTCTCTGATAAATTGTTTTACCACCATCTGGTGATTCAAAGATTTTGGCATCTTTCATTTTTTCATTTAACTTTTCCAATCGAGAAACATTTTCCCAATATAATCTTCTAAGTTCTGCACCCAACTCTGCATCGTTTGGGTATTGTTCTACAAGTTTAAATAAATCGCTCATAACTAAGAATAAGTTTTATCATGACAATCTTTACATAGTTGGCCTGCACCTTCAATGTAGAAATGTCTATTGTTAATATTTTCCGTCATCAAGTATGGAGTTTCTCCCCCACATAATACACAATTATCTTTCATAATATTATTGTTTTAATTCTGCGTTCTGAAATTTCTCTAATAACCAAGATGATGATTGGATTTTATCTCCCAAATTCCATACCATTTCAATTCCTAGTTGGTCACATAGGTCTTGTTCTGCAGGTGGAACTCCACCTTCTTTTCTATCACCACCATTACCGAACGCGAAAGTTCCCTTCTCCCATTCGTTTCCTCGTTTAATCCATTCAAGTTTTGCTCTTTCAATGAAATCAACTGCAGTAATATCTTTTGAGTCTTTTGGATTCATTATATAACTCCACGCAACACCTTTGATATGTGCCATAATATATAATCTTTCATCTTCTGACATGAAAGATTTTCCCTTTTTGTTTCTTAACCACTTTTCAGAGTTAAGACCAATCCAAACTTCATCGGCCAATTCAAGGCCTCGTTGGATACATTCAATATGACCTCGATGAACAGGGTCGAATCCCCCACTCATTAACATTACTTTATATTTCTTTTTTTGTTCCATAGTGCTAAGATACGAAATTTATTTTAATTATACAAGTTTATTCCCAAGAAAATCCTGCACCCATGTGACCCCATTTTGCAGTTTCTGAAAATATTGGTTTTCTTAAGTCTAAGAAATTGATAATTCCTTGTGGTGATAAATCATATCGGTCTCTATCAACATAATCAAAATAAAGACCCGTTTCTACATTGATACCATCTTTATTTCCTTTAATTCCTGCTTGAATGGGTTGTGAATAACCAATTGCATAAGATAACTCTACCATTGCATATTTTAATCCTTTTTCTCTTACTGCATCTACTGCAATTTTTCTAGCCATGTAAGCAGCACTTCTATCAACTTTTGTAGAATCCTTACCACTAAATGCTCCACCACCAAGTGGAACTCTTGGACCATAATTATCTACTGCAAGTTTTCTACCTGTCAATCCTGCATCTGCTTCAAAACCACCAATGTTCCAGTCCCCTGCAGGATTACAATGGGTTTTAGTAACTTTAAAATTTGTTTCTTTAAAGTATTGATAAATTAGCTCTTCTAGGTCTTTTGCTTTAGCATTTTGGAACGATGCAACTGCAGTAACATCAAACCCATTAATAGTAACTTGTGTTTTACCATCGTATGGAAATTGTTCAAAAATTAATTTGTTTAATCTACGGGCATGTTCATACTCAAACGGCATGTAATTATTAGTTTCACTACACGCATAACCAATCATAATTCCTTGGTCACCCGCTCCACCAACATCAACTCCTTGAGCAATCTCAGGTGATTGTTGATTTAAATGTATGATAACATCATTTACTTCTGATATATCATAAACAACTTTTTTAATATCATCTTCTGATACATTTGCTTGAGAAGTAACTTCTCCAGTTATAAATACTTTTCCATTACCACCACAAGTTTCAATTGCTACTCGCGAGTTCGGGTCTTGTTCTAAGTGTAAATCTAATAGTGTGTCTGAAATTCTATCACACATTTTATCTGGGTGTTTTGGTGAAACACATTCTGCTGTTCTCATAATTTTAATCGTTAAATTCTATTGTTTCTGTTAATAATGTAATTGCTATATAAGTGAGTAAACTTGGAAGTGCAGTAAAAAATGATACTACAAATAATAATCTCCAAAGTGTTACATCTGTATTTGTATGTCTTGCCAAACCACTACAAACTCCTGTAAGTTTTCTATCTGTATAACTTCTGTAAAATTTATTTTTCATCGAGTAGTTGTTGTAGTTTTTGAATTTCTTTTTTTACTTTTTGTGTTTGAGGTTCTTCTTTTAGTTTAAGAATTTTCTCTACGATTTGTTGTTTAATCGAGTTCATTGTTTTTAATTAATTTGATAAGGGTGCTTTAATTGTTGGGTGAGAATGATAATGTAAAATTTCATAATCAAATTCACCATCCAATAGGTTAACATTATTTAATTTTAATTTTGGTAGATATTCAAATGGTTCTCTACTAATTTGTTCCAATGCTTGGTCAATATGATTTTTGTATAAGTGAGTATCACCAAGATTACCAATGATTTCACCAGGTATCATATCTACTTCTTTTGCAATTAAGTGTAATAACATAGCATAAGAAGCAATGTTAAATGGTAATCCTAAGAACGTATCTACTGAACGTTGATTCCACATAAGAGAAATAACTCTACGAGGAACTCCCATATCATCTAAATGTTCGTGGTAATAATCTGATGATTTACCAAGAATAGGATTGTTCTTATTGTAGTAAGAGATTCTTTCATCTAAATCAAGTACTCGTGTGTAAACTTGGAAACCATAATGACAAGGAGGTAAAGACATTTCATCTAACTCACCAACATTCCAAGCAGATACCATCAATCTTCTACTATCAGGATTTGTTTTAAGTTCGTTGATTAGATTTGAGATTTGGTCAACTTGAACTATAAGTTTTTGTAAGTTATAAACAGGCCATTTTCTCCATTGTTTACCATAGATAGGACCGAGTGTTCCATCTTCTTTACCTGCCTTTTCAAAATCACCATCCCAAATCTTACAACCATTATCTCTTAGATATTGAATATCAGTTCTACCTTTTAAGAACCATTTAAGTTCTGTCATGATAGATTTGATTGCCATCTTCTTTGTGGTTAGTAACGGAAATCCATCGTTAAGATTGTGTCTGATTTGTCTACCAAATGTAGAGATTGTGCCAGTGCCTGTTCTATCTTCTTTGGATACTCCATACTCCAAAATGTATTGAAGTAAATCTTGATAATCTTTATCTAATTTATTCATGTTGCTAATATACGAAATTATTTAAACTTTTCCAAACGAAGTATCTCATTTTTTATTTTCATATTCCAAGGGCCCCAAGTAATATTATCCAATAACCACTTTCTATAATAAGGTGGTACTGACGATACTGGTTTCCCACTATACTTACCAAAGGTCATATAAACCTTTTCTATATCACCATCTTCGTTTGTTTTTTCTGCAAGATTAATACCACCCTCTAAGTGAATACCAATTTCGTGCATTGGGATACCTGTTATTTGTTTTGTACCCTCTCCAAACAACTCCCAGTCTTCGTTTCCTGTATCTTTATAGTAAAGTTCTTCTACTTTACCAAATCGTTCAACAGACCCCACAAAATCCACTACAATACAATCTTTCTTATCTTCGTGGATACGAGTTCCTCTACCAACGAATTGATACCACCAAGAGATTGATGCAGTTGGTCTACCTGTAATCAAACAATCTAATTCTGGATAGTCGAACCCAACTGTAAGTACATTTACTTGTACGATAACTCGTATCTGTTGGTTTCTAAATTCTTCGATTATTCTATCTCGTTCTGCTTTTGGAGTTCCACCATGAACTACTGCTGCTTGTGGAATTCTTTTTGCAAGATTTGTTGCTTGTTCAATTGTTGGTACTGCAACTAAGATAGATTTTCTATCGTGGAGTTCGTGTATTTTTTTGACAATCTTATCACCAATGTTTTGGTTTTCATAAGAACGAGCAATAGAATCAGATGTATATTCTGCTCCACTTGAGTTATAGACAAGAGCACCAGTATCGAAATCATAAGACTGATAAACCAATGGTGTCCAATATCCTAACTTAACAATATCTTGAATTTGGGAAACATGAAGAATATTTCTAAAGAACATTCCATGTTTTGACCTATTGGTCAACATTACCAACTTTGAGTATGGACCAGTTTCACCCATGTTGGTTTGTAATTTGAGAGGGGTTGCAGTAAGACCAAGTATGTGAGATGCTTTCATACCATCAACGAATCTTCTTAATTGACCAGATTTGTTTCGTGGATATCTATCACACTCATCTATAATGATTTTACTGACCCCCATTTCTTTGAACTTTCCTGCGATGTTAATAATCGAACCAATGGTTGCATAGGTAACATCACCAAGTTCTTTACTACCCATTGATGCTGAGTAAATTGATGCATCACCTCCAAGTGTAACAAATTTGTTATAGTTCTGTTCTAAAAGTTCTTTGGAAGGTTGTAGTACAAGAAGTTTTTCACCAAGTTCTTTTGCAATTGCAGCAATAACAATCGATTTACCGAATGCAGTTGGTGCAACGATAATCGATGGTTTCATACTAGGAGTTTTAAAAAACTCAACTCCTATAGCAACAGGTTCAACTTGGTTTTCGCGTAACTTCAAATTTTATATTTTTTTCTATATTTTTTTTCAAACGAAGCACCCCAACCGATTTCAAGGATTTCATTTTGATGTGGTATTGGTGGTTTCCTTTTATTTTTATCTATAATATCATCAACACGCATATTGGTAAATATATCAATATATATTTTTGAGTTTTTTCGTGGTCCTTTATGAACTACTACTATCGGCACTGATGCATTTAAGTTAGCCATTATAAAAGTTTTGGATTAATTGGATTAATTTCGTTAACTAAAAAATCATTATCAAAATTATCCACTAACTTATGTTTATGTTTAAATTTAAAAATTTCATATAGTTCGTTCTGTTCTTCTACATAATAATGTATTAAATCTCTCGCAGGTATCCAAGTTTTATGATATGGATTCATATTTTCTACATTTGCATAAGATTTAGTGTAAAGATAATAATTAATACCTTTTGAATTTAAAAGCTGTCTAATTGCATCAATATAAATGTAATTTATTAAATGAATTTGCTTTTCATCAAAAAGATTATTTACTACTTTTGGTGGTATCATATCATATAGTATTCTACCAAAAGAACCATCATCTTTTATATATTCATATCGATACCAATCTTCATCTGGTAAATAATGAAATACATTTTTAACTTTTAATTTATTTATAAAATAAACTAAATATCTATACTGTGTCATTACACCAGTACCTGGTTCTGAAATATTAAAAAACTTATCACCAATTTCTTGAGATAGTTTGTAAGACCATACATTTTTAAGATAGTGTCCAATTCCAAAAGTATGGGAACAACCTAAAAATATATTACCAATGTCAGTTGAATCAAATGAATCATCAGTTCTAAATCCATAATCATTAAGATTATAGTTTATTGGATTTTTCAAATAATTTTTAAGATGGATTGATTCAGAGTGTTGACTTAAATTATTATCAAAATTTATTTTTGAATCAGATAAAAGCCATTCATACTTTTTATTTTTAGTACGATTGGTTGTTATTTCATCTTTTAAAAATTGTTTGTATTTAAAAATCATAGATTACTAACAATACCATATAGTATAGTACCAACAATGACTATGAAAAAACCTAACAAACCTACACTCATTACTTTGTAGTTATTTTCAACTTGTTTTTTACTTCTACCTTGTCTGTACTTTAAATCATTTTCTGTCATGATGTCTTCTTTTAATTTTATTTATTTTATTTCTTTTACGCTTTAATTTACTATATAATTTCTGAATTGTAGTTTCTTTAACTTCTTTAACTTCTTTTCTTCTAGCTCTTGCTCTTTCTGAACGAGCCATTCTTAAACTTCTGTTCATAATTTCTCCTTTTTGAGTTATACATAACTTTCTACATTCAACAATCCACTATATTCACATCTCGTTTTACCAACGAAAGGTAGGATTGATAATTCTTTTGCTTTTGCCTCTACCATTACATCAACATCATGACCATATAAGTTTGGTAGTTCGTTGATATAATCTGAATGGGCTTGTGGTTTTATCTTTTCATTATTTTCATGAAGTGATTTAGATTCTGAATAATGTACTATTGGTTTGATTCCTTTAGGCCAAGTACTTACGGCCAACGAAAGGGCCTGTTCTTCGGTGAGTCCGCCCGTCTGAAATTTATGATGGTGATAATCAAAAACAATAGGGATACCAATTTTCTCATGAATGTACATTAAATCTTTTACTGAATACATACTTTCTTTATCGTCATTCTCAACCGTTAACCGAGTTTGAACTGATGGTGATAGTCTTTTGAAGTTCTCACAAAATCTATCCATAGCAGACTTCTTATCACCATACACACCATTACAATGAATATTGAGTTTGTTATAAGGTGAATGTTCTAATCCTAACATATCAAACACTTTACCATGTAACTCTAAATCGTTAATGGTATTTTGTATTACATTCTCTTTTGGTGATACTAATACATTGAATGGACCAGGGTGAGAAGTAATTCTAATTCCATGTTTCTTTGCATAGTTACCACACCCACGAAGAACAATCTCAATTCGTTTGTAGTATGGTGAGTTTTCTATTCCATATTCAGATGCCCAAGGAAATATATCAGAGGATAATCTAAATACTTTAATATTGTTTTCTACATTCCATTGTAGTATCTTATACAAATCGTGTGCATTTTGTAGTGATAGTTCACCTGCATAATCAAGACCTTTCTCTAAGAATGTCTTTTTAATCATTGAACGATTTGTTGTAACTTTTGGTTTTTGTTTTCCAAGAGTCATGTTGATACATGCGTAACCTAAATTCATACTATCTATTTTTATATAGCTAATATAATAAAAATATTTTAAATATCCAAATTAATTAGTATGTTTTTGAGCTAAAATCTGTTGGATAGTTTTCTTTTATTTTTTCTAGTTGAGATTGCGAACCACCTCTAACTTTCATCCAATAGTTTATGGCGTTTCTATCATTTATCCATCTTTCTCTTTTTGACCAATCAAACCATGGGTGAGTATAAAATGGTTTACCCATATAAGAATTTTTCCAATTACCCGTATCATACGCTATTCTTAATTCTTCTTCTGATATTTTACCATCACCATCTAAATCCATAGCTCGTTCTTCATCAGAAACAATACCATCACCATCTAAATCTAAATTTTTATTGTATTTAGATTCAATTTCATCAAGAGTTTTGATAAATTCTTCATTAGTTTGAATTTCTTCTGCATCTTTAACTTCAATATCTTCTACCATATTATTTAGTACTTGGTCTAATGCATGGTCTTCGTCCCATAAACTAGATTCTTCTTCATCAGGTTTCTCACCATATAGTTCTCTTTTAGATACTATTTTCTTTTTATCATCTTCACCCTTGTCAACTTTTAAAGCGTTGTTAAATGCAATTACAAGTGCAACTGCAAGTGGGTCAAATACAAAAATAATAATAAGAATAAACCAGTTGATAATCTCATCCATTGGTTTATCCAATAACCCACTCAAGTATTGTAGAGGGCCTAATTCTGAACCTGTTTCAGTATCAGTA
>Ga0181570_10000546_pt1 | contig 35081 bp, 66 predicted proteins | sample 101ome_18_FD_148667 | JGI IMG/M metagenome (GOLD analysis project Ga0181570, IMG submission 148667) | Coastal salt marsh microbial communities from the Groves Creek Marsh, Skidaway Island, Georgia - 101406AT metaG (spades assembly) | ecosystem: Environmental > Aquatic > Marine > Intertidal zone...
CGGTTATAAGTTTAGCTGCCTCTAATGATGAAGCCATTAATATTACCGAAAGGGAAGCACCAGCAAATAGTTTTGATAAACCTGTTACTGAAAAGAATGCTGCATTGAAAGCAACAAATAATGCTGACAACCCTAATAATAGAGTCCTGAATTTCATTGTTTTATCCTCGTACTACGATTTCTCTAACCTTCTCTAAACCATTGAGAGTTTCTCGTAGATAAACTTCTGCTTGTTTTGGGTCTGCAGGTCTTTCTCCTGTAACCATTTCTTTCACGATTTTAATTCGTGTTTCCATCATTTCAATCGTATCGTCAACCTTTTGTTTGTAAATATCTTTCATATATGATATATTAAATTGTACAAGTATAAATATTAAAGTATAAAAAAAGGGAGTTTTTTGAACTCCCCTTTAAAATTTGAATGGATAGGATTAGTAAGAAATTTTAAGAGTACGAGATTTTCTTTCGTTCTTTTTATCAATTAAGAGAGTGAGTAATCCATTTTCAAATTTAGCTTCTGTTTTAGTACCATCATAATCCTTACCAACCGTAAGAGTTAAATCGATATCTTTTACAAAACGAGAAGTACCTTCTTCTTTTTTAGATTTAATTGTGATTTCCTCTTCAGTAACATCTACCGAAATATCTTTTGGGTTGTGTCCGATAGTGTTAACTGTAACTTTTTGTTTACCATCATCTAAAACTTCTACATCAAATGCTGAATAAGATTTGGTTTTTGTAGGTGTGTTAAAAAATGAATCTGTAAAGATATCATCAAACAATCTGTTGTTAATTGTGTAAATCATAGTTTTTGCCTTTTTTAAATTAAACATTTACTTCTATATTACCAAATTTATACCAATTTACTTTTTAAGGTTATAGTATGACATTTTGTCAGTTTTTTAAGGTTGTATTATGACACTATGTCAGTTAGAAAGGTTTACTATCTTCCCATTCTTTATTTTCTTGTCTACAACTCATGTGGTCTGCCCAATGTAAGATGTAGGGTAAATCTGTTTTTAATCGCATCTCTGGTCTAAATGAAATAAAATATTGTTTAGTTCCTTCATTATATAACCCATCAGCTAACATAATACCAATCATTTCTTTTTCAGTATAAGAAATACCGTATTGATTTAATAACCAAAGTGCTCGGTGAGTTACATCCATGTAGTGATTATCTCCGTTTATTTTAAACATCGAACCTTGATTTTTACGATGCCATTCTGATTCTTCGGGTACATAATGTGGATTATCCTTTGTACCAAGTTTTCCCAAATCATGATGAAATGCAGCAAAGAATAATTCCTCATCAGTAAAATCTACTTTAACTCCGCCCTCTTCATATATTTTTTTCATCTTATATGCGTTTCGTGCAACATTCATAACATGGTCGATATAACCACCATTATATGCAGAGTGATAATGTTGTTTACCACTTGCAGGTGCTATAGCAAGTTCTTGTCCTAATTCAGTTTCAGAGTACATATGAAGTAACTTTTCTAATCGTTCTCCACTAAAAACTTTTTTTAACGCCTCTAAAAATTTGTTGTAATTTTGTTCTAATTGTTCTGCGGTGTAATTTCTCATGTTTTATTTTTATTTTATGCAAATATACAAAAAATACTTTAATTATACAAATTTATTCTTCGATTTCTCGTCTTGTTAATGCTCTATAAAGTATTTCTAGTTCTTCTTCGTTGGTACAAAGTCCCAATCCATTAGTACCATCTATTTCAATATAGTATTCACCTTTATTAATCCCAAGTGTTTTATAATCATCATTTGCACATGAGAGTAAAACCGTCGCGTGTTCATCTGGATTGTCCTTTGGTAATGGTAGGTAAAAGTAATAATATTCTTCAAGTTCTCCACCTGCGTCCTCTTTTTCTACTGCCATTTCCCAACCTTGTCTTTCAAAAGTTTCTTCAGTTATGGGTGTGTAAGGAAAATCTACTTCTATCATTCTAAAACTATATTAAGGGTTTGTGTGATATCCCATTCGTTAATTGTTGCACGAATAGTTAATGTATCATTTATCATACTTCTAATTGGTGCAATGACAGTGTTTACTTCTCCATTCTCACCAACATAAGATGAACCATTTACAGTAGGTACAACCTCTCCATTATATTCCCAAGTAAGATTACTCCACCAAGAAACTTTCGTGGGTTCTGTGGTGTTTAAAACTTGTCCTGTGATACGATGGATAGTTTGGTTACTATCTTGATTCAATGTTAAATGATAGTAACCATTTGTGTCCATTGGAAGTCTTGCATCCAAACTAATAGTTGGAAACAATAACTCTTGTATTACATCACGAGTACAACTCGTAAAGAATAATATTACAATAAGTAATCTAAAATACTTTGCCATGTTGGGTAGGGGTTAGTTTGGTTATTCTCCCAATTCACACCGAATTGTAAAAGTTCTCCACTAAACTCACCAGCACCATTCTTAGTTCTATCGTCAATTAGATAATCACCAAGAAGTAAATCTTTTCTGTGAGTTACAAACATTCTTTTGTGAAACAAGTTACCAAAGTGGTCCTCAATCCAAAATCTTTTATCCATAGCACTCATAGGATTACCCCAAGGTGCAGATGTTGCGATGAACAATTCATACTTACCACTTTCGTGTAGTTTCTTTACTGCCTCGATTGCACCATCGATTGGTTTACAATTTCTAAATAACCCTTGTATGTGGTCTGGGTTATCCTTATATCGTTCTTTTAGATATGGATATTTGATAAAGAAGTCTTCAATAGATTTATTGAAGTTAACTAATACTCCATCCATATCAATGTAAATAATCTTTTTCGTCATATAATCTTTCTTAATCTTACTTTGCTAATATACAACTTTTTATTTTAATTTCCAAATAAAAATCTATGTTTTTTCCAGCTATTGTTAATAAATTTCAATCCATTAATATTTCCATCTGAGTGGTTTTCAGCAACAATATCATCGATTCCATCGCCATCAATATCATCTATTTTAAAGTTGCTCCAACCATGTTTATCTCTACTACCGTGTATCCAACCACCATCTCTTGATTCTTCAAATATAGTTTCGTTTAAAGTAAAATTCAAATTATCATTTATATAAAGTAAAATTTTAGAAATAGAAGAATCATTTCCATTACCATCGTATGATTTGATTTCTAGTATATCCAAATCACCATCGTCATCTACATCTAAAAATTCTAAATCGTTTGTACCTGTTGTGTTTGTGTTGGGTAAATAAATTACTTCATTTGATAAATTAAACCCATTAGAGTTCCCTAATATAATCGAAGATGGTGTATGCTGTTCATTCGTACCTGCAATAATATCATTATATCCATCTTTGTTAATATCAATAATTTCATAAGTAAGAGATGGATTAACATTATAATCTTCAAGTGTAATATTTGTGTTAACGAATTGACCAGTTCCATCACCTAACCAAATGTAAGTTGCGGTAACTACATCTACATAACCATCGTTGTTTAAATCACCTGCAGCTCCATTGTGATACCACAATCCCTTACCATCATCAATAGATATTAAATCAAAAGAACCATTATCTAATTGTAGTAATACTGTAAAGTTACCACCATAATTTCCAGGTTCTCTCTCATCTACACCAAGTAAAATAAAATCAGCTAAATCATCATTGTTTACATCTGTTTTTAAAATTTTATGTGAAGATAAACCATTAGTAGATTGATTTACTAAATTTGTTTTTCTAAAGTTTTTATTATCACCACTATTAAGATACCAATCAGTTGAAGAATTATTTTCATCTGAATGATATGTAACGAGGATATCTTGTAGACCATCGTTGTTTATGTCATGGTATGAGTGTCCACCAGCAAACCAACCTTTTTCAGTACCCATATTTACAGAATGAGATACTTCGTTATCTGGTCTATAATCTCCCCATCTAAATACAATACCAGATTTCTGATTATAGTATGATTCCTTATGTAGTTCGTAAGAAATATTTAAAGTTTTTTTAGGTTCTTCAGAATTGTTATTTTGTGAAGTTGTATCTTCAACTTCTATATCTACCTCTACATCGTTATTTGCTATATAAGATGGAATATCAAAATAAATTTCTTCTTTTGTACAAGAAAAAAATGAAGTTATTAAAATGATAGTACTAATTAATAATAGTTTATTTTTCATAGTTTAGTTATATCTTTTATATCCAATTATTTCAACTTTGTTTGATTGGTCAATTGCAAACTTAATTTCTGTTTCTTTTTGATGGATTAATCCTTTGGTTAAAGCCAAAGTTTCTAAATCATATTCGTTATCAATCCATCTCATAAATAACTTTGTTAGTAATTTAGATTCTAATCTGTTTAATAGTGTTTTTATCATTATGTAAATAGTTTATAATTATTTTCTTCTTTTAAAGCAGATACTTCATATGGGTGATTATCATATGTGTACCCCATATTATAATATCGTTTCATCCAACTTGGAGATTGTAAGTAATGCTGATATTCGTGAATCAGAGTTTCTATAATATGTTTTTTGGATTTCATATTTGGATAATAGATAAACATAATATTTCCAATTGAACAATATTCGGCATCAGGTGATTGTTCTCCCATAGTACCATCATCTTCTTCACCACTCAATCTACCATAGATTGAAGTTTGATAATCTACAAATGGAAATCGTGGATGAAAATTAGACATTCCATAATACTGTTGTATTTTTGGTAAAGTTTCTTCAACTATTTTCTTTACAGTTTTTAAATTCATCTGTTATCTATAAAGGGTTACAAAATCACCGAAGTATTTATCAAAGGTATTTACAAGGTTTTCGTAATCACTTCTTCTCATTTGTCTTAGTAGGATTTCAATTTCATCTCTATCCCAACCAAGTTGTCTACCTAATTTACTAGCAGTACCCATTAAGAAATAAGCATTTCCTTGTGGTCCTGTCAAATCAATTTCAATTCTGTTTGTTTCTTGTTTTTTTACTATCATTTTAAAGGGGTTAATGGTTAAACATCATCTTACAAAGCTAATATACAAAAAAGGTTTGGATATACCAAACCTAAAATGTTAAAATTTTGTTAAAATTTTAAACAACGGATTTAGTTAACGCATCTTTTTCTAAAAAGATAGTACAACTCCATCTTTCACCTGATGTGATTGGAGTTACCCAATGGAGTTTCGCCTGGTCGAAGATTGTAACATTTCCTATTTTTTGTGAAACCTTTACATCGGATTCATCGCGTACCCATAATTCCCCACCACCATATTCATCATCATTTGCTAATTGAATCAAAATGGTATAATATCTTGCACGAATTATATCTTTTTTATTAGGTGATAGGACATCATCAATATGTGGTTTAAATTCAAATCCCTCTTGATATTTTTGTATTATAAATTCATATCCTAAGTTATTAATAGGTAGATTTAATTCATCTGTTAACCAAGTTAAAATTCTTTGAGATATCCATTCGTAATCTTTAGAATCACTCCATGGTAAATGTTGTGCTAAATTGTGACCACCATTTGGGTCGTGGTTACCATCATTGATTTCTGGGTGATATGTTCCTATTACCCTATCTTCCAAATTGTAAACACAATTTCTAATTGCTAAACTTTCTTCTTTTGAAAATAATACTTTTTGTTTTAACATTATATTAATTGAATTTCTTTTTTCACAAGGTGGTGAAAATTATGTTGTACATTTAAGTTTTTTATTTTATCCAATTCTAATAGAAAATCATCATGTAGTTCATGGGTTGAATTATGAATTTCTTGTTTTAAAAATTCTTGCTTTGAGTATGAACCCCAATCGGTAATACCATTAAATAATATTTCTATTTTTTTATTTGAACCGCTTGTCAAGGTATGTATCATTTTATAAAATGCGTACATTTCTTTATAATTATTCTTCTGTACTACAAATGAAAACCTTAAACGATTTATTGTTTTAATTGTTTTAATAAAATTAATATTATTCATTAACACACTCCACCTACCACCAACTCGAACTTTGTTATAAGTTTCTTCTGTTGCAGCATCAATAGAAATTTCTGCACTTTTTACATAAGGGTGAATATTTGATATTCTATCCCAATTACTTTCAGTCCACAAATTAGCATTAGTATGTAAGTGTATATGTTTTAGATTTGGAAATTTTTTACTATCAAAATTTCTCATGAAATTATAAATTGATTTAGAAAAAAAGGGTTCTGCACCACCACACAATGTCATTGTTTCTACATCACTTCCTAAATTTACTTGTATCTTATCTATTAGTTTATCAACATCACCTCTTAATTCATCTTTTAAGTTTATATACTCGGGTCTACATGAAGGACATTTTAAGTTACAACTTAAATCAACTTCCATATTTAAAACTCTTGGTTTTGGATTTAAGAGTTCCGAATGTTCAAGATTATCTTTTTTTATAAAAGTAGATTCGTTTACATAACCAGCATCTAACTCAGATAAATTAGGACAGTTTACAGAATCACAAAATGAATAAGACCCATCTAATATTGATTCTCTAATTCTTTCAGATTTCTCAGAATACCAATTTGATTTAAAATCATCTGTTTCATATATGTTTGTTGGTAACCACGATGGACAACATAACCATTGACTCCCTTTACTTACTTCAGTAAAAGTGAATGGATATTTACAAACATATTTTTTTCTTAAATTCATTAGTATTCATTTAGCATTCTTAATATTTCATCAAGAGCTTCATGTCTATGATTATCTTTTAAGTTGACACTAAATACATATTGTGAATCTTTTAATTTAGGAACTTCATGTATTGCTGAATCATTGGAGAACTTTAAATCAATTTGTTGGGGGTCACCTGTAAGAATCATAGTTGATTGTTTTCCCAATCTACCCAACACCATTCCTAATTGTGGTTTAGTTAAGTTTTGAAACTCATCTACAATTACAATAGAGTTATCAAAAGTTCTACCTCTAAAATGGGCAAGTGAAACTAATTCAATCTTTTCGTCTTTTTCCATTTTTTCCAAAATCATAGGTTTGTTATAAACCTTTCTCATATTGGAACGAATTGGAACTAACCAAGGCTCCATCTTTTCGTTTAATGAACCTGGTAAGTATCCATTATCTTCGTTGGAAACGGTTGGTCTTGTTATAATGATTTTATTTACTTGACGAGTAAAAAACATATCTAATGCAATCTGTACGGCTAAAAGTGTTTTACCGCTACCTGCCTTACCAATTAGAAAATTGTATGGATGGTATAATATATTTGATTTGGCCTCTTTTTGTTCTTCTGAAAGGGTTAGGTTAAATTTAACTTTACCCTTTGGTGGGTTCTTTTCAATGTTCTCTGGCATTCTGTCTCCTTTTAAGTTAATTTTTAATAAATCCTATTTTTTCCCAAAACTTAATTGCTCGGATATTCCAACTATCAACATATAATTTTATAAAATTTATGTTGTTTGTTTCTTTCATATCCCACATAGTTTTTTGAATAAACCAAACAGAATCTCCATCTTTTCTATTTTTACTTACATAGGCATTATAAAGATAGTAACTATCATACCAAACATGACCAATTGGTTGTTGGTTTTCTAAAAGTAAATAAAGAATTTGATTTTGAGTTGTTCGAATATCGGCATCTTGAACATCCCACATATCTTCCCAAGAAATTTCTGAATTGAACAAATCTATTGATTTTTCAATCAAAGAAACATTTTCTTCAAAATTAGACTTGTTGATTTTTAAGAGTAGAAGTTCGTCTCTTTTGGTAGAGGGAATTTTGGTTTGTAAATTGTGAGTATAATATACTTTAAAACTCATTTAATATAAACTTATCGTTTAATATAAATATCAATGATAAGGCGTTTTTTAAATAGAATATTATATAATTTGTTTTGTAATTTTTATATCTTCATCAATATATTTAAAATCAATAATATTAAATTTGTTTTTAAAACTTTCTGGTAAGTCCATCAGTTTAACAAAATCAGTATAACTTACTGTTAGTTCGGTGTATTCTTTTATATCTTGTTTTGAATAAAGTTCAACTTTATTTTCTTTCATTACAAAGTAAAGATTAGAATTTGAATTGTTATTTAGATATCTACCATATGGGGTTGTTTCAATCCAACCATCTTTAATAATTCTAGTTTCAGCTGTTACTGGTATATTTTTTTCTAAGTAATTACCAATATAAGTATTTTTTTGTATAAACTCCGTTGTGATGAGTCCAACCCCTCGTGTTTTAAAATTGTGTTTGATAATCATCAAATAGGATTTTTATTGATTATAAAGTCGGTATCTCTTAAAAATAAAACTAAAGAAAATCGTGTACCTCTCGTAACTGGTGTTACTTCGTGTTCATCGGTTGGTTTTATTATAGAATAACTACCTTGCTCTCGCGATTGTACAATGTCTTTTATAATTAAATCTCCACCATCATACTCATTAGAATCGGAAAGTTGAACTAAGACGGTTTTATAAATTGGAGCTACACCATATCTATTGAAATCTTGGTGTTTTGCTAATGCATCACCTACATAATATTTCATGATTTTTAAATTTGTGATTTGTTTAAGATTTGGTATATACTCTTTTATTTTTTCAAAAACATAATCACAAGGTTCTTTATCACGAATGATTACATATTTAGCTGAATTTTCTTTTCTAAAACGAATGAGAACTGTTTCGAAATCATGAACTTTATGAGGATTTTCCTCATCATATTCAGAATATATTTTTTTTATGTATTCACAATCCTCAACCTCAAGTAGTCGCATTAGCCAAGATGTTTAGTCTTAAACAATTCTACAAACTTATTAATAGTTGTAGAAATTTCATTTTTTCTTTCTTGAGATGCAGCAGTAACTGACCTAGCATCTAATTGAGGTCGTGTAAATGTTTTATATACTATTGGCATGATATTTCCTTATTTATTATGTACTAATATTCCGTTTGCAAAAAAGTTGTGATTTTCAGAAACACTTAATAAATTATATACGATATGAGTTTCTTCCAACACATCTACTGTTGAAATTATTGATTCTTCTCCATTTACCTTTTTACAAGTATCCAATACTTCAAGTTCACCGGCTTTCACCCAACCTTTACCATTAACATAGAATGGATGCTCGTGTGTGGTATGTATAACAATCTCGTTGTCGAGAGTTATTCTAACAATAGAATTTACTTCAGATTCTTTTAAGTTACCAACAATTCCTACTTCAGTTTCATTACTTTCTTCATTGTAAGTAAGTACTTCTTCACCAACTACAACATCTTCAATGTTTTTAACATCACCATTTGATAAAGTAATTTCTGTTCCTGCGATAAAACAAGATGGGACTGAGAATTTTGAATTATGAACTAAGAATCCATTAGCAAAATAAGTGTGGTTGTTTTTTACATCGATTATGTGATATACTTCAAAATCACCAACTAAATCATTTCTATCTGTTATTAAAACCTCCGAACCATCTTCGTGTACTAAAGTATCACCCACTAAAATATCTTGACATTTTACCCATCCTTTTTCTTTTACAAAGAATTGATGTAATGCGGTTGATTTAACATCTCCAGCTTCGGTTATTAAGTGTATGAGTAATCTTTCTTTCCTTTTTTGGATATTTCCAATACTACCCGAAGAATATTCTTTTGTGGTTTCGTTATAAGTTAATAATACATCTTCTGTTGTCAAATCTTCTATTAACTTTACCTTACCATCAGATAATGTAATTTCTGTTCCAGCTGGAAAACAGTTATGAGTAACAATTTTAATACCTAGTCCTGTATTGATAAAGAAAGTATCCGTAGATTCCATATCAATAATATATTGATGATAATCCCCATCTAAAATTTCAAAAGTAACATCGGTAATTGGAATAATACTTCCAGTTGTATCAAACATATAATGAGAACCCGTTTCTAAATTACAAATTTCTTCATAACGAATTGCATCACTACCAGAATCATAAATTAAAACATGAGATGCACCAGATGCTCTAAATGAATTGTCTGTACCTATTGTTGTTTTAACAGTCGTATTATAAGAAATTGGTTGTTGTATATTATTAATTAGAATAGAGCTCGTTGCGTATGAACCAGACGGTAATTCGTTACCAGGATATGACCACTGCATAAATTCATAAGGTACATCGGTGTTCGGTGAGCCTGATATGAAGTATGATTTAAAACTATCACCAACCGATGCACTTGGTATAGCTACTAAGGTATTATCACTTTTTAAAATTTGTTCATCTTCAAAAATACCATTCCAACTACCCCACGATGAAAATTTTGGATAGTTTGTTGTTATTTCATAATAATGCTTAATATTGGCTTTGTTTTGAATTAAGGTATCATCATAAGCTAATGATGTTGGTTTTTCAAACAATGCTTCTATTTCATAATCACCAAGTGCAATAATATCAAGATTAGAACCATAAATGATGTTAAATGACCGATATGATTTTGCTTTGGTATCATTTGTATCATTATAGAAATTAATAATTAAATTGTCTGCTTCAAATGATGAAGTAAATGTAGCCCATCGTGTATTTAAATCTAAGGATGATGAACCAATTTTATAAAAATCATTTGGTTGAGATGGAACATTGTTCGTTGGTTTAACTATCACATCTGGCATGTTAGCCGAATTTAAAGTTGTATTCAATCCATTATAGAAATATTCACTTGATGAAACATAATACTCTGCAACATATTGACCGAATGAAGCAGAAGTAAATAAAGATAATGGATTAATTGAATTTTTACAATAGGTACTATCAAATATAGCAGATTCATCATAAGCCATTCGAAGAATGAATTTATTGTCTGCATCTTCAATAGTTGTTGGGTATATTGTAGATTCATCTTCGTGTATTAAGTTTACTGAAGCTGATGTGTTTTGTGAGATTCTTGAAGAAAATTCAGTTACAAAGTTTTCTTGAAATGTTTTGTATATAACATGAACTTCATCGATGGAAGATTCACTAATAAGTGTTTCTATAGCAGAATAGTTAAGCTGATTTATTGCTCCATCCAATACTGCCGTATCTGTATTTAACTCTAGTAATCGTAAATTACCAGAATTATCTTTTATAAAATCTGCTGAAAAAAATGTACCTTTCATAAACGTTTCCTTGTGTTATCTTGATATAAATATATTTGAGAACTTTTTTTAGATAAGACTTGTTTTAATTTTGGTGTTTAATGATGGTTTAGTATCATTAAATAATTTATTAATTACTAAATTTGCTAATTCTAAGTGAGCATATTCGTTTGGATGACCTAAAAAATCAGTTGTCATTCTTTTTGTTATAAAAAAATTTTGAAACCCATCAAACAATGGATGTAATCCTTTATATGATATAAAATGAGATAGGTCTAAATCTAAATAAGAAGAAACCTTTTCAACTATTTTATCTAATTCCATATATGAGAAAAAAACATAATCAATCTTTAACTCTTTTAAGTAATTTTGTAATAAAATCATGTAATGTAATGTCTGTATCGAACCCATAGGTTCTAACTTTAATTGTAGATGTGGATTGTTATATGGAGTTACACTTAACCACTCGCCGTTTGGTGTTAAGTGCATTCTTCTGTTTGGAGATGACCATTGTATTATTACTTTATCCGGTAAAGTTTTTTTATTTTTTAAATAATTTAAAAATTCAAAGGTTTCGTGATAAATAAAATCATTTGATTTAGATGGCCATGCAATTGATAAGTTTATGTTTTCTTTTGTATTGAATTCAAAGTTAAAATCTGAATTAAATATTCTTTCGGTGATTCGTTCTAGTTTAGTTTTAAATGGTCCGTATTCTTTTTCTAAATAATTAGATATTATAGTTGAATACGAATCTTCAAAATTTAACGAACTATGAGAACACCCATTTGTTAAAATAAACATCGTTTACAAATTAAATAATACTTTTATGCTCTTGTGGCTTGGGTTTACTCATCTTTTTTTGTAAGATATCTTGTTTAAATTGTACAAGAGTAGCACACTTTTCATATTGTTCTTTATCTTGAAAGTATTTAATTGCTAAATCCAATACTTTTGTATATTCATTAGATTGTATTGAAATAGCATAGGGAGCATTTTCGTGGATAATCATTGCAAGTTTATCTTTTGAATGTTTACCACCATTTCCAGCTTTATGAACATTTAATGCAACCTGCCACATAACATCATCTCCACGATATTTCAAAAAGTTTTTAACTCTTGGATTTTTTGTGGGGTCTAAATATTTGGACCAATGTATTGTACTTACGGTTACTTCTTTCATTACTATTCAACCTCCTTTGAACCAATATTTTTTTCAACCTCTAACAAGTCAGTAAATTCAAATCCCATACCAGTATCTGTTTCTGGATTATAGTTACTTATCTTTACCTTCCAAGAACCCATATCATTTACATTTGTAATTTTATCACCACCCGAAGTAAGTACTGGTTTTACAAGGTTATCAATATATTCAATAATACTAGCATGGTCGCCATTAATAAGAGTAGAACCACCATCGAGAGTTACTTCCGCATATTTTAAGCCAACTTTATAATCTCTTGCAGGTGTTGATATATCTTTTGATGAAATACGGAGAGTAGAAACAGTATTAGCTGAAAAGTATGGATTACTCTCTTCTCTTGCTGTATTTAAATCATTTATAAATTCCGGTGAAGAATACTTTACACCATCTATATCTAAAATAAATCTAAATGAAGTTCCACCTATTGGTTGGATACCACCACCACTCAATTCGTCTCTACTTACTCTTGGTGGTTGTGGAAACTTTGCATCGCCAGTAGGGAATTCACCTTGATTAACAATAGATTGGTCTGTATCAGTTCTATATGTTTGAGATATGATACCAGAGTTCTTTTGTTTATCTAGCGGATATGAATTTCTTACTTTATCTAAACTAACATATTTCATACCTATAAATATAAGTAAACAAATTACTTAGTTAGCTGTCGATATGCCAATTCGATAGAAGCATCGAAATCTAAACGAGGATTTGTTTCTCGTAATTCTTTTGATAAAGAATAGACTTCTTCTGTAATTCCAAGTGAATGTGATTTATGTAATAGTTCTTCTGTAAATTCTGAATTTGTCATATACCTATTGATTGATTATCATAAAAACATACTTTAACTTCTGCTTCCTCTAACATTTCCCAACTTCTTAATTGAGATTCTCCCCAATGGTCTCCCTTAGTTGAATCATTTCTTTCTACAAAGATACGAACGATTCCTGCGTTGATTATTGCTCTTGCACAATCCGAACATGGAATACCACAACTCATATACATTGTTGAACCTTTAGTAGATACTCCTATTCTTGCAGCGTTATAGATTGCATTTCGTTCGGCGTGTTCAAACCAATAATACTTTTCTGGTCGTTCTTGTCTTTCTAAAACTTCATCGTTAATACCGCGAGGAAACGAGTTATAACCAGTTGAGATGATTTCTTTATCTTTACCAACAATCACCACACCAATTTGTGTATTAACATCTTTCGATTTTTTCTTAATCGTATGTGCAAGTTCTTGAAAATATTGTACCCATCTCATATTATATAATTATATATTTTCCCACGAAACCTCTTGGATTTTATCACAAAAATAGTAAACACCCTCTCGATTATTTTTGAAAGCAGTATTACAATCTAACCAATCTTTAACTAGAGCTGCGTTTTTAACATCCGTAATTGCATATATTGCAGAAATTTGATATGGGTCTCCGTTTATGTATTGTATAGGTCCTTTGTATTTTGGAAATCGTTTCATATTGTTATTGGACTAGATTGTCTGTATTTATTTATTGGGTTTAAATATTCAATTAATTTATTGTAATCCAATTCTAATTTATGTTTATCAATAAACTCATTTATTTTATTAGGGTTACCTGAAAATATATTTTCGTATGTATCGAGTTCTATCTTTAATTTTTGTGATAGTTTTTTTAGATTATTAGTGTTTTCTACATACCAATTGTAAATAGAATCAATTTCCAAATCAGTATCATCAAAATAATATCTATTAACCCAACCAACTTGTGTAGAATGCTTGGAATGATATGCATAACTTTGTGCAGCCTCTAAAATATTTTCTCGTGTTACAAGAATTGTTTTATCAAATTTTTTGGATAATTCTATATAAAATTTGATACAGTTTTCAACATTAGGTGGTAATTGGTCGATAAATGTTTTAACAATAACATTATCTAAATCAATACTAGGATACTCTTTCCATAAATGTCTATTAAATGGTTCTCCTATTTTTTTTAATTTAAGAGATTCACTTAAACCAAGTAACAAAGATACAGACCCACTTCGAGGAATTGTAATAATCAATATTCTCACTTACAATAAAGAATTGGTTAGAATTAATTTTGGTTGGTTATAATCAGTTTCTTTTAACAGCATATGCTTAATAAGATTGTGATTTATTTCTATTTGTTCTATTTTTTCTTTATAAATATTCATCACCTCATCAATAGAAAGTTTGTTAAATTTATTTATACATTTTAAAAACATATTTACTTTATCTTTTTCAGATGTGGATTTAGAAACCGTTGTATAATCAAAAAATTCATTTAGAAAATAAAATCCCATATTGTTAAATTCTTCTATTTGGTTTGGTTTTGATATAAACAAAATAGGTAAAGTTCTAGATAACAAAGCAATCATTGATTTTTCAGTAAATGAGTTTGTACTATCATTTGTACCAGTTTCAAATAAGAAAGACACATACGATTGATTATACTCATTAATTAAAGTATCAAATGAAACTGGTTTGTAATCACCATAATTATTTCCTCTGTCCATTCTACTATATCGAAAAATACCATCAAAGTTTTTATCAAATTCTTTATAAAAAAGTTCTCTGTATTGGTCAACTTTTCTAATAGAGAATATCCCTTTGTGTATTTTATTTACTTTAGAATATAAGTTTAAATCAAGTATTTTTATTTTTTCATTCACATTTTTTTTACCCACTTGATTTTTATCTTTGGAATAATTACCGGTGTAATGTAAAACCGAACATAGTGGGTGTAAGAAGTATTTGTGAATGGAGGTTGTTGTCATACATAGATAAACTTCAAATCCATTATTATTTAAACTCTCCAGCAACTCAATAACTTGTTGTTGGAGTTTGTCTGATATTATTTTTTCATGCGGGGTAAATATGTAAAATCTTTTGTACTTTTTTGAGAAATTTAAAATAGTTCTTTTGATGTTTTCAAACATTTCATTTATTTGTACAAAAACTAAAAGTTCTATTCTTGGAGCGGAATAAAAAAATTCTACATCGTATTCTAAACTACGAGTTGTCATTTACTTTTATAAATTGGATATTGCGAATACTCCTATACATGAAATTAAATACAAACGAGTAGATTATTGTTGATAATAAAGTATTAGCAAAAAATGGTATTGCTAGAGTATAACATAAGATAAAACCATCTAATGTTTTTGGATATCCCATTAACCAAACACCAAAGTTTGTAACAATAAAAAATATTACACTTCCTAATAGCATATTTATAATATTTAATTTCTTAGTAAGATAACCTAACAAACTTATTAGGCCCAAACTACCATACACCCATAAACTAAGGAATCCATATCCTAAGAAGTAATCACTTAAAATCATAATTGTTAGAGGTATTAGAATTGCTAGTTTTTTGTTTTCTAGATAAACACTACCAAATAGAACCATAGCAATTATAGGAGTAAAATTTGGTGGATGTGGTATAAATCTAGTCAGTAATCCAAATAATATAATAAGTGATATTAAGATAATGTTTTTTTTCATATTAATTCTTTTATATAAAGTTTATTATTAACATTCATATTATTAAATAGTAGTTGGTGTACTATTTTATAATTGTTTTTTATTTTAACATAATTTTTTTGAAATATATTTTCTATTTCATCAAATGATATACTATTGTATTTTTCAATACACTTTACAAACCCATCTGTATTTTTTTCTACATCATTGGTTGCATGTGTGTAGTCAAGTTCTTTATTAAATAGATAGAAACCCATGTTTTCATATTCTTTTAATCGTCTTTCATTATCTAAATAAACTATCGGTAGAGTATGTGATAAAAATCCCAATAAACTTTTTTCAGTAAAACAATTTAAATTAGTGTCTGATAAAGTTTCGAAATTAAAATAAACGAATGATTCTTTTATTTCATTCATTAGATGACCAAATTTAATATTTTCATATTCATTATATCTGAATACACCATCGAAGTTATTATTATTTTTTTGATAAAATAATTCTCGTTGATGGTTTTTTGCACGAATTGATAAAATACCTTTACTAATTTTGTTGGGAGTATTTGAAAAAAACTCTGAATCTTTTACTGTTTGATTATTTTCTTTTATTGCTTTATTAAAATAATCATTTTGATAATGTAGTATTGAACATAAAGGATTTAAAAAATTCTTATTTGAAGTTGATGTTGTCATTGATAAATAAACTTCAATGTCATCTTTAGTGTTTATAGAACCTAAATAACTAATCAACCCATCTAAAAGTTTTTGTGATTTGATTGTTTCATGTGGTGTTACAATACAAAACTTTTTATGTTTAGATAATAGAGTTTCAATTTGGTTTATTATGAAAGTGAGTTTAGATTCTGACTCTATTTGATTTACCTGCAATAATAATTGTGGGTAACTGTAATAAAAATTCAAATCATAATCTAAACTTCTTTTCATAATTACTTGCCTGGCAGGACTTTGGTTGTGGAGGATATCGGAGTCGAACCGATGACCCCTTGCGTGCAAGGCAAGTGCTCTAGCCAGCTGAGCTAATCCCCCTAGATTTAGTTACTTATAACTGAAATCCAAACCCAACTGAAAATGCTTGTCTGTCTACATCAAGAACAAGTTTCACATCTTTCTTGTTTGGGTTATAAGAAAATAATGGAGCATCAAATCTAATGAAAGGTCTTAATCTCCAATTATCTCTTTTTGAAATTCTACTGAATGTATCAAGTTCTAGTTCTGTATCAGATGTTTCTAAACCAGCAGTTACATTCAATATACCATATTCTTTTGTCAAACCTAATCTTAAAAAGTTTTGGTAATCAGTATTATTCTGATACTGAAAAACAAAAGATGGTGTAAAGTAAAGGTTGTCTACCTCATTCAGTTTCCAACTGTATCTTACTTCTCCAGAATATGTGGAGACCTGGTCTGAATTAGAACCAGTTGTAAGTGCAATGTCAAATTGTCCAAAACTTAAATTGGTAATGAACAATAGTAAAATAAAAAATAAATTTTTCATGTAACTAATTTAAAGTTAGCGGTCTGGACGAGACTCGAACTCGCGACCCCCTGCGTGACAGGCAGGTATTCTAACCAACTGAACTACCAGACCAAAGCGGAAGGAGAGAGATTCGAACTCTCGGAGGTGTTACCCTCGCTGGTTTTCAAGACCAGTGCAATCGACCACTCTGCCATCCTTCCTAAATTATATTGAGCCTCCAGAGGGACTCGAACCCACGACCTGCTGATTACAAATCAGCTGCTCTAGCCAACTGAGCTATGGAGGCGAAACTATCGTTCTAATTTACTTATAGATTCATTCTTAATCTATAAGATTCTTCTTCCATTTTTTTGATTCGTTCTATCAACTCTTCGTTGGTAGGTGGAATCTTTTTTATAATTTGATTCGTAAGTTTATCCAGTCTCGAATCTAACTGACTTCTTAAATCGATTTCTACATCTCTAAATGTTTGATGTGTATCTTCGATTTCTTTATCAAGTCTTTGACTTAATTCTCGTTCTACTTCTGATATTCTCATATCAGTACTTTCGATGTACTTTTCCAAGTCATCTACTTTTTTCTTACCATTAAATACACCACTCACCGAGTACCCCAATAGGAACACAAAAATCGATGAGAATGCACCTATAACAATATAAAGTGTTTCCATAATTTTCTTTCTTTATTAAATTAAACAATATTTCAATGAACGATAGTTAGTAGCCCGTAGGGGAATCGAACCCCTCTCTCCACCGTGAAAGGGTGGTGTCCTAGCCGATAGACGAACGGGCCAACGCTTGCCTGGCAGTTGTGGAGGATATCGGAGTCGAACCGATGACCTTCTGAATGCAAATCAGATGCTCTAGCCAGCTGAGCTAATCCCCCTTTCAGTATATAAGTATATATAACTTAGATTATTGGTACTGGTATATTGGAAGATGTCTTTGTTATATAACTTATGATATTATTTAGTAATTTATAATGTCCTTCGGTGGATAGGTGTGAATCTGATTTTTGGGTTAATTTATTTTTAGTTGACCATTTTAACATAGAATACTCACCATCAATCGATAAGAAGTTATTATCATCAAATAAAGTTGAATCATATAAAACTTCTGGCCAATATAAATAAAGTATTTCATTTCCACTATCTAATACTTGTTTAGATAATTCATCTATTTTATGATTTAATTGAACAAATGCATTGGAATCATCATATAAATAAAAAAGATATTTTTCATACCAATCCAATAACTCCTTTGTTATATCATCCGATAAATCTAAATCAGCATGTTTGGTGGCTCCATATATCCCAACTGCTCCAAAATTTCCTTTACCGATAGGTGGTCTATTTTTTTCTTTATACCAAAATATTATTTCGAAATGTAATTTATCATCCTTTAGTAATGGTTGTGTATTAACATAGGCTGGTTGGAAATCTAACCACTTTTGGTTTATATGACAAAACTGAGATATTCGATGAAGATGAGTTAATTGACAAATAAATAAAGTATCGGTTACTCCATCTCGTATTTGTTCTTTAACATTTCTAATAATAGTATCATTAGACTGACCTGGCCATGCAAGGTTTGTTACATTTGTATTTTTTAAATGTAATTTTAATAAATCCACATAAGAAGAACGTACTCCAGCTTTTGTGGAGTAAGAGCATCCAGTTACTATTATGTTATTCATCATCTAAATAAGAATCCCATCTTTTTTTATACTTACCTTTTCGAGAATAATCTTTTTTGGATTTATGAACTTTCTCGGTAGTTTTTTTACCAATATGATGAGATGCCTCACCATACGTCATATCATCCCAATCTAACTTCTCTTGATAGTGGTTCTTTTTCTTCTGTGGTTTCATTTGAAATTAATTCCATTTTACAATTAATACGATGTCTTGTATATTGTTGCTCTGTCCATTCAGGAGTTCTATCGGTGATAAACTCTAAAGAATATTGTTTATCATCTTCTGTAATTTTATATATTAGTTTTTTCATTATTCGTTTTCTTCTAAATCTTCAAGATAAACTTTTTCAATATCTACTCTCATTTGTTCAACTTCTTCTCTAACCTTTTCCATATAGAAATCATCTTCCCACATTTTATCTTGGTCGATTACATCATCGTAATCTTCAATATCATCCCAAAGTTTTCCATAAAGGAAAGCACCCATTGGTTCATATGATTCTTCTTCGTATGTACCTGTGATATAACAATCTTCTTTGATATCAATAAGTACTTCAGAAAGTTTTTTAAGATAACCTTGTGGTACTGAGTATGCTGTTGTTAAAACTAAGTGAATGTTTTCAGGATTATCATCGTAATCAAATTCACATTGAATCCATTTAGAACCAACATTCTCTTGCATCCAATCCCAATCAGGCCAAGTGTTTTCAGCCTCTTGGTTTTCTTCTCGACTTAGGTCTATATCCCAAGTATAGTTTGTACCATAAAGATTATTGATAAGAGGAATTGATGAATCCCCATTACCAAATATCTCTTTTAATTTTTCAGCTACTTTTTTATCTCCATTGTGAATTCTCACATAGGATTCCATTTCCATTGCCATAACTTATTTGTATTGTCTATTATTAAGTTCTTTTGCTATTTCGTTTGCAATACCTGTTGCATGAATTAAATAAGTTTTTAACATACCATCAGAGATATCTTCTAACTTATAAGTGTTCAAAGAATTTAAGATATACTCTGAACTGTTTTTTATATTATCTATATTCATAACTTACCAATTACCATTATCATGTAGAGATTGGAATCCACCTGTTTTTCTATACTCTTCGTTTTTGTGTCCAAGTTCTACCCAATCATCTCCATACTTTTCTCTTGTATCAGAATAGATTTTTCTATCGTGATATCCATCTTCTAATAAAAGGTCTTGTAATTCATCTTCACCATAAACTTCTTTATTAGTTTCAATGAACTCATCTTGGTTATCCCAATTGTAGATATTCGCTTCTAAATAGTCCCAAAGTTCTTCTGATGTATTTCCCTCATAAGGAGGTTCACATTTTCTTAGTTTGTCAACATCAACCTCAATCGGTTCTTCTGTTGCTTCCCATAAGGTGTATTTCTCACACCTTCTTACATAAAATTTTTCGCTCATAATTATTTAATTTAAATTTATTTTTACAAATATACGAAATTTTTTTGAATTATCCAAATTTTTTATAATAAGTTTTGTTTTGGTCTAAAGAAGATAACTAAAACCTTTCGTAATCCTCTTGTTATTTTTGTAACTTCATGTTTGTATTTTTGGCCATCCAATATAACATAATCACCTAAATTATTTAAGTTTATATCTGTATCTTCTATTAAAAATCTACCACCATCAAAATCATCATTTATTAATATAATACAAACCTTTCTTAAATAATCTTTATGCTTTTTTGAAAAGGCTTCTTTACCATACTCCATTGAGTATATAGATTCAACTAATTCATTTTTTGAAAACTTATTAAATATCCAATTATTAAATGTTTCATTATTTGTATCATAAACTGTAAAGGTGTTTGGATATAATCCACTTTGGTTATTCAAAACATATGGATGTGCCTTTTTAAATGGATTTAGTTCTTCACCAGTAAGAACTTTTGTTGTATCAAGTTGTTCTAATAAAAAATTTAATTCTTTTTCCGATAATGTATCTTTGATGTAGTTCATGTATTTAATTTGAAACAATTATTTCACCAACATTCCAACTTGGGATATACCATCTAAATTTATGCATATCTAACATACCTGTTATTAGGTTTTGCATATGTGATGAATTACCTACAATGATTCTACATTGAAACATTGGGTCTTGTGATTGGGTTAGAACGAAGTTCTCTGCTGCAAATAAAGCTTCGGTATGTGTAAATCCATGTAAATCTATTTCGTTCATTTCCAAAAAACTTGTATTAGTATTATTCCGAAACACAAAAAAAGTTGTGCTCCTATTTTCCAAGTTACAGGTTCATTTAAAAAGTGGTTTGTTAAATAAACATAACTTATAATACCAAGTATAAATCCTAAGAATCTATTAGGCCATACTTGTCCATCAAATGCAGTTACACCATATTGAGTTCCTTTTAAGAACAACCAAGTGATTGGTATTGCCATAACATACCAACCCCACCATTCTGGTTTGTATTTTGGGTTTACAAACTGATAGTTGTGTTGAAACCATACGGATATTTGACCTGCAAAGGTAAGTAAAACTCCTAAGAATAGGAGTTTAAAGTTAAAATTTTCGTTCATTATATTTTAATTTAACCACAAGTTATAAACATAATCGTAACTCGTGTTTAGTTGGTTTGCTAATTCTGAGAATAATCTTTCTCTTACTAAACTATCACCCTCACCAATGTAATCATAAACATCATTACCTTCATACAAACAATTTAGTAATCCTACGAAAGTTGCGTTCTCATTTAGTTCTACACCCAACTCATCTTGTGGGTAATTGTTCATGTAATACTCTTTAATTGTCATATCTTTTATCTTTTAAGTTTTATAAATATTTTGGTCCGTAGTATTCCCACTTATCAGTACCATCGAAGATATTACCTCGTGAGTGTTTAGCTGGTGAGTTCCAAGAAGCTGGTTTCATTAAATCACCTTCCTTAATTGGAATACCTTTATATTCTCCTTCAAACATAGAGATGAATCCCCAAACAGAAGTTCCATCAATAAGTTTCATATACTTCTTACCCTTCTTAACAATAAGGGGAGTATAATCCTTGTAATTGAAATTCGTATCCCAATACTCCTTTCGTTCTTTGTTAACTTTTTCAAGCCAGATTTCAAATTTTGTTTTCATGTTTTAAAGTTTAATGTTATTTATTTTTTGAATTTTGTTAAGTACAGTATAAAGAACTTTTGGATTCATCATTGAACTAATTGATTCAAAATCACCAATAAAATTCTTGTTAAGTAATACTTCTTCTAATTCTTCTCTTGATAATTCTTTTAAGTTTTTCATATCTTAACTCTCATTTACATAGTAAATATACGAAAAATATTTGAATTACACAAGTCTTTTTGTAAGTTTTTTTGAATAAATTTCTGAAATTATTTTTTGGTTATTATTGATATTTTCTATATTATCGTAGTAAAATTCTTTTACATCAATATTATTGATTCGTTCAATACACTTAATATAATAATCAACTTTCTTCATATCATCATCTTCATAGTTATCGGCATCTCCAAATCCTAATGATTCATTTGAAATCCAAAATCCCATATCTTTTAAATCTCTTACAATATGTTTTTTTCCAAGAACGAGGGGGATGCATCTACAAAAAAACGAAAGTAAAGTTTTTTCGGTAATACAATTAAATGAAGTAGTAGATGGGTAGTTCGTTTCTACTACACAAGCAAGATAAGTTCTAAGATATTCTTGTGTTAATTCAGACCAAGTAGGATATATATTACTCGTATTATTATTATAGTATCGTTGAATATGAAGTGTGTTTGGTTTTATATTATTAAACAAATATTCTCTTTGCTTATTTGGTCTAACCACCGATAATATAGAATCGAATATTTTCTCACAAGGTGTTAAAAGTTTTTTATCAAAGTATAATACCCAATCATTTCCTTCTTTATCAATATCATTTAATATCTTATCATCCTTGAACATTAATGTGTTTAATAAAGGATTTACACATAAGGGATGGGGTGAGGCCGTTGAACTCATTATCCATATATTGTTTGGTAGAGATTGTACGAGGTTTTCAATCTTTTCGAAATACTCTTGGAAAGGGATAATCTCTTTAAAAACATAAATAAGAAAATCGTTTTGATTCTTTGCGTATAGTTTAATCCTATCTATCGATTTAGAAACATCTTCAGTTTGTGGAAAAATATGAACATATTTCTTTTTCAGAAATAACTCTAATTGTATTGTTGATAAATTGTTCATAACTTTTTTAATTTATTTTTTCAAAAATCTTATAGTTATAACTGCAGCAACTCCAGACAACTTAAAAGAACAAGGTTAAAAAGAAATATAATAACCTACTACTTAAGACACTAAGACAGTGTCGGTCTTTTAAAATTTTTTTCGGTCGTTCCCAAAAGATTTTTTCTCCTTCTTTTCTTTTGATAGTTTTCTCAGATGATAAAATTGAATTATCCATATCAGTAGATTCAAGCACAATAAAGGAATACTTCCAATCCCTACAGCATAAACTCCCCATAGTGTTGCTCCTACGATACCCCATACCCTCAACTTCCACATATCTTTTTGTAGAAATTGTATTACTATTACAAAGTTAGCTATCCATCCTATGGTTTCTAACCAATATAATCTAACAAGTTCTTCTAATGGATTCATAATTATCTGTGGTATTTAGAGTTCCCCTTAGTAGGGAGAGTTATTGAGGACATTTTTACCTGTCTTTCTCTTTGTGTTTTATATAAAGTAAATATAGTATCCCATATAGGGGTGAGTTCTCTTGTATCTCTTGTATTATACCTATCGTGGTCTGAATACTCACGAGGTTTTAGAAATATCGTCTTTAATATATTATCTTGTTCTTTCATACTGATGTTATTAATTATAGTTATTGATTGTATCCGTTCTTAATTATTATAGTTACCGCCATTGTGTTTACTATCAAATTGAAAAGGTCGTTTTTTTGGTATTCACCTTTTAATCTCATATAAGAGTTCGAGGATGCTATCTTTTCTCGAATAATCTTTGTATATCCTTATGATTATAATCTACATAAAACATAAGTGTATCTCTCCATTCACTCGTAGGATTATATACATTATGATAATGATATGAATTAAAATAATATGCATTACCTTCTTCTAACTCAAAACATTGTGCAGATTTAAACCAACTTGGTGGGTATAATCTTTTGTACCAACTAAACTCATCTTTATCTACAACACAATACTTAAATCCTTTTGGTACATTGATTGGTATTTGTATGGTTAGTTCATTCTCATCCTGTCCATGTTCTTGTACATGAGAATGCCAAAGTAAAGATTTACCAGGTCTTATTCTCATTAACCTTACCCTACTCATAGGTGAGCTACCATATATCTTTTTAATTACCGAATATGTGTAAGGCATGTGTGGTTCTAATGCAGTAGGTTCTAACTTACCTTTATAATCACCTTCTTTAAAATCAGAAAACAATTCACCTTCACTACCCCAAAGAGAAACACCACTCCAAGCTTTACGATACTTTTTTCTTGCTAATTTAAACGTTGATTCGTAATCTTGTGTACCTGTATATCTAAGAGCTTTACTACACTCTTCTTTTAACTTACCCAAATCTAAATCGATATTGAGTTTATAATATGGAATGTTATTTAAGTTCATTGTATATTTTAATTTCATTATTAAGAACTTCTAAAACCTTATCATTCTTTTTAATGTTAATTAAAGTAGACCCCCTAACAACACTTGATTTTCCATAGATACTTTTAAAGTGATTTGCTACTATATTTTTATCTTGTGTTAAAATATAATCTAACAAAATATCAAAAAATAGTTTAGGTTCTTTTTGAGAGTATGTATTTTTCTTAGTATTATTATCACTATCACTCCAATTAAATCCAAGATATTTTAATAAATTGTCATGTCTTTCTATATCAACAATTTCACAATCAATTGAATCTTTCATTTGTTTTATTAAATGATGTTTTGGTGAAGTGTGTTCATCTCCTATTAAGTATAAATAAAAATCATCGGATTTAGTATTATATAAATCAACAAACCAATTTAATAAACCAAGTAGTTCATCTTCAGATATATCATCTTTTAATTTATTTGTTTTAAAGTTATACTCGAAACTATCTTTATTTGCTGAAAGATAAATTAGGTTAACCCATGTATGTTGTAAGGTTGAATTGATTAATCTATACATATCAGATGCAAATGGAGATTGAAACCCCTTATTACTTGCCTTTTCAAATATATTTACGAAACCACTTTTAATATGACCTAACGGTTCTCGGTTTAACAAATATATTTTTTTACTTTTAGATATACTTTGTACTTTTTTTACATTTTCTAATATTAACCCCATATTCAAAAGCTCACCTCCCCACAATTCTATAACATCAATAGGTATTGTATTTTGCTCTATAAGTCGAGATGCTCTTTTAGCACCAGTTATAATAGCTTTATCCGAATATATAAAACATATCATTGTTTATACGCCTCTAAGTTAATTATAGGTTTTTCTGGAAACTCAGCTTTCTCTCCACTAATCCACCCATCATCTACCAATCTATTATATGTTTGTTGAGCTACAATCTTAGCTCCCCATAACCCAAGATGTAAATCATTTATCATTCCATGTGTTTCTCCTGTAATATGTAATCTATATTTTTCGTGTTCTGGCATATTAAAGAAAGCAACAAATGATTCAACCTCTTCATCTTCACCTTCCATTTTATATTTTATATTTTCAACTCTATTGTTTTTATCTACAAACCAAGTTTCTATTCCATTTTTGATTTGATTATCATCTACGACAGGTGGGGATGTATATAAATAATTAATTTTATTTAATTTTAAAAATGAAACAAAAAAAGAAATATTTTGTAAAAAAGGTAAATCGTGTAATGAATCTGTATTTGCATTATAATATAATGTTTCATCTAAAAACTCTCTTGATGATTTTTTAAGTTTATTTAGATATTGGTTCTTTTCATTATATTCTTGATTAAATGAAAAATCTTGATAATCAAATGAAAAAGATAAGTGTTTCATATCAGATTCATTATAATTTACAATAAAATAATCTTTATATTTTTGTGAATAAAATTCTTTTCTACCAAAATAAGACCATTCAATTAAAAATAAATTATCTTCTTTTTTAAATCCAACTTGTTGTGTAATCTCAAATATCTTTCGATAAATTAATTCGTTTCCAAAACCACATTTAGCATGATTGATTATTTCAACATTATTATCTTTGATTAATCTTTTCATTTGGCCTGGCCAAGAATAGTTATCAATTGTTTTTGGTTCATCAACAAACTTATATATGTGATGCAAAATATCATTTCTTCCAGGTGTTCCCCAATCTAATCCACCACCCACAGAAAATGATGTACCCAATATGTGTATCTTTTTCATATTACATCATCTATTACTTCTTTAAATACTGCACACAACTCATACTCCTCAACTTTTTCATTAAAATCTAAAATATGTTTTATCCAATCTAATCCCCACTTATCAACTACCTTTAAATGGGTTAATCTGTGAATATCATCTATTAGTATTTGAGTCATTATTTCTAAATCTTCCTCAGTTGGTTCACCGAATAAATCTATAAATTCAGATGGGTCAAGTGGAACTATCTGAGTTCTATGTAGTTCCAAATCATGTATAAACATTAGTCTTTGTAGTTTATCCAAACCTTTTCTTATATCATCTTGCCTATTATTATCAGCTTCGTAATCTTCCCAATTGAAATCTTCCATAATTATTCTTTATACCATCTTGGTCCTATATTTTTTATAAATTTTTTGTATGGTTTTGTGTTTGGTAATAAATCAAAAAATTTATAATATTTATTAAAATCATTTAAAAATCTTGTATATCCCTCACCATCAAAATCTTTTAGTAGTGTATATTTTATACCACTTCCCTTTATTGGTTTTCTTTTTATATTGTGTTTTGTTATATGTCTACCTTGAACAGAATGAGCTTCAGAATCTTTTATATCATCATATTCAAATAGTTCTATGTATTTTTTTACAATATCGTGTTTACCAAAAAACATCCAATCTTGGATTCTTAAATCTTTCTGATTGTAGCTTTCATTTTCACCAGTATCATCACAATATAGAATATCATCTTCCAATTCTAATTTTTGTATTTCATGTATATTAGAAAATAAATCAAATCTTTGAAGTGTTATCGTATCATATACTTTACCATCTTCTATTTGTTTTAAAGCATTCTTAAAATGAAACAACATTTTAGCTGTATTTCTAAACTCAAACATTTCATCTGATAGATAATGTTCCCATACTAAGACGTTTGCATTAGGAATAAACTTCGTTATATCATTTTTAGATATTGGAATTCTCCAATTACCAGCAGTTCCAGCCTCCATCCCACTATAAGCCATATCCCAAGTAGAAGCAATAACATCAAATCCATCAAACTTTAGTTGAGGTGCAATAGAATCAAAGTTTCTATATTGTCCAAATAAGATTAATAGATGTTTATTTTCCACATTATATTTCTTTAACTTTTATACAACTACCTTGTTCTTCTCTTATAACCCATTGCGTGTTGTCCACTCGTATTTTATACATACCACTTTGGTGAGTAATAACACTAATCTTTTGTGTAGGAAAAATACCAATTTCAAAGAAACGAGGTTCTTTACAAGTTAGTACTATCTCATACCTCTTATTCTTTTTACAATCTTTTAAATCTATTAAATTATTTTCCACTTTTCTTTTTATGTTCTATGTATTGTTCTCTCATTATATTGAGAACATCAGCCTCACCTTCATAATAATAACCTCTTTTTTCTATTTTGGTTATCAATTCTCTAACTTGTAAAGCCGTATTTAGTTCTACTTCAGATTGCCATGGTTCATTTGCTAACCATTTATCAAAATCTTTTAGAAGTTTTAGTTGTTTCTTATCTACAAAAGTTGCGTTGTTATACATAAATTACCATTTACCAAGTGGGCATTGAGATGAGGGTGATAGTGTTTTAGCAGCAATGTTACATCCACATCCATTTTTTCTTTCACCTGTAATTATGTGATTACCATATAAAAGTGGTGAGCATGTGTTAAGTTGTCGTAATGAACATGAATTACATTCGAGTAATCTTTTTTTAGATACCGCCTTTGTAACAGGGTCAACTGCATCAAATTGGTCTTTAACTACATTTGCCCAACCTTCTATTATTTCTACTATCTTCATACATATAAATATATATTTTTTATAATTGTCGAGGTAGTTTATATAGTGTCCACATAATCACAAAAAGTATTATTAGTGTAATCATTTTCTGTATTCTTGAATTTAGAATGGGTGGACCTGATAGGGTTCGAACCTATGACCTACCCGTTATGAGCGGGTTGCTCTAACCAACTGAGCTACAAGTCCATATACTTTGGGTGAATCCAGTAGGGCTCGAACCTACGACTCCCTCATTAAAAGTGAGGTGCTCTACCAACTGAGCTATGGATTCATCTTTGTACACCCGAAAGGATTCGAACCTTTGACCGTCTGCTTAGAAGGCAGATGCTCTATCCAACTGAGCTACGGGTGCATATTAAAAAAAATACTGAGAAGGCTACCTCCTTACTCTTGCGGAGCCGAAATCGTTTCTGTTTCTTCATCTCCTTCTCAGTTTTGTATGATGCTACCTCCTCATTTGGAGCCGAGTTATCCTTGCTCTCATCACACATCGAGTGTACCAGAGGCGGGAATCGAACCCGCACGAACTTTACAGTTCAAGGGATTTTAAGTCCCTCGTGTCTACCTATTCCACCACTCTGGCATATTTTAACTACGGACATTCTATTCCAAGAAGTTCATGTAGTTTATCAAGAGTTTCTTTTCCACCTGAACTCAGTCGGTCATAATCCCAACTAAGGTCATCTACCAAGTGAATGATAGCGGTGAGAAGGTCTTGAATCTCATCTTGAGTATAAATTTTTTCTGTAACACTCATTGTTTTATTTTGTTTTGTTCTCTCAATTACAATACAAATATACGAAAACTTTTTTTATTACACAAGTCTCTTCACAAAAACTTCATAATTTTTTTTTAGTTTGTATAAATGAAAGGATATACATCCATATCATTTAGTGTTTGTGCATAAATGTCCTTAACATAATCATGGTGATTATCGATAAGATACCAAAGGAGGCGAACCATTTCTTTTTTGTCATCTTCATCTTCTATATAATTTGCTAATTCGTATTGGAAAAACATTTGAACGAGGAATTGGACTTGTTGAAAATCCATAGTGATATACTCTCTTGTTCTTTATTAAAAAATTATTATACCATTGGGAATCCATTAACATTGACTGTTGAACGGAATGGTTGTTTTGGAATTTTTGATGAGTTTATATACATTTCTCTCATCTGATTTAGGAATTGTTTGGCGTTATCATTATACTTTTGTTTCTGAATGATACTTTCCATCCACATCCATCGTTTATCTTCTTGTGGAAATCGATTTTTTGTAACCAAAGTTTGTGCCCACCAAAGTTGAATCTTGATGAGAGAGGTTGTTTGTGCAGGTGTTAGTGTGTGGTAAGTCATAGTGATATACTATATTGTGTTGTTGAATTAATTACAATACAATAATACGAAAAAATTTTGAGAAAAACAAGTCCTTCACAGAATTTTTATGAAAAAAGATACAATCCGTATCCAATGAGAAGATTTAGGTTGACAACAACTAAGTTCCATTGTTTAGCCAACCAAACTTGTGGTAAGGATAATACTGCACCAACAAGATAAGTATAAGCACCAATATTATCATATGGTAGTAAGTAAGGAGACATCATAATAAACGCCGTTCCCATATACCCGAGCCTGTTACCTAATCTTTCAGCTGGTGTTAGTTGTCTTTCTTTAACCAACATTCGTAGAAATCCACCCCACCATGTTCTCTCACATCCTCTGCAAGTTTTCTTTAAATCACCATTTGGTTTTTTCTTAAACCAAAAATTAGGTTTTTTTAATTTACATACATTACATTTTCTCATAGTTTCTATAATCCATTTTTAGTAATTTATATATTATACTTTCGTATTTTATACCTCTTCTGATTTTTTCATCCATTGATTTACTTAGTAAATACTCTCTTACAACTTGCTTTACTTTATCGTTTGAAAAATGGTTTTTTTCAGATGTAATTTCTTCTTTAGAATATTCTTGTAAAATATTTTTTAAAGATATTTTTTCATTATCTATATCTACTAATGTTACTTCGTTTGGTTGAAAGAATTCTTTTAAAAGAATATAAACAGGTATACAATGATAAGAACTATGTCTTTCATCTACTCGGTTTGTATCTAATCTCCAATTTATATAATGATATATTAAATTACAATAAGCTGTAGAAGCTGATAACTTTTGATGTATTGAGTTTTTTTCAAATAACATATATGTGTTTTGAGTATTGTAAAATAAACTATCACTATTAGAAAGTTCTTTTAATAATTGTAAAGTAGTTTTATTATAATCGTACTTATCACTATGCCTTAAAAAACTCTCAACTTCATCTTCTATGTAATTATCAGGTCTTAAAGCAACTTCTTGAAAATCTTCTATAAATCCTGATAATAACTTTTCATACGGATTTCTATATAGAATTATAATTTTCCTATTATAAAAAGGTGATGTGATTTTTTTAAACCATTCTTTTAATTGTGGTTCTGTATCTATTATTAAATCATCTGTTATTGTAATAGGTATATCGTATTGTACAATATTATTACCAAGTGCGTTTTGAATAAACCTACTACCCACTTTGTAATTAAATACAATCAAACATTTATCATGTTCAGCAAAACTTAAATTAAATGTACTATACATATGTTTTCCTGTTTCTTACTAATTCCTCGGCTTGTTCTCCCCAAAACATTCCGGCCTTAGGTCCTCCATTACACTTACCATCTGATTCTCCTGGTATCTTAACCCAAACATAAGCATCACACTTTTCATCTTGTGTTTGTGTTGTTGGAGATTCACCCAACCCTCTACCTTTTGGATTACACCATTCCGTATCCAATGGCCCTTGGCCGTTTCTCGATGTGTCGATTATATAAGTATCGTTCTTTCTCCATCTACATATTTTATTTCCCCACTCTATTGATTCTTCAGTAGTTCTATAATTACATGAGTTTATGGAAAATCCTCTTACTTTAGGATTTGATACTAATGTTAATAACTTACTTGTTTGTTTAGGCTGTAACCAACTTGAATGGCCAACATCAACATATACTTTACCATTACAACTATCTGTTAATAATTGTAAACTTTCTTTCATTAAATCTAATCTCCACTCTTGTTCTGATTCAGGTAATAATGTTGAGTGAGGTAATGCATCTGGTTCATAAATTATAATAGGTTCTGAATCACCAATACCTCTTGAGAATCTTTCTATAAAATCTAAATACCCAGCTTTTGTTTTAGCACCACCTTTGGAGTATTGGCCTACATCTCTATTGGGAATATTGTAAATTACAAATACAGGTAATTTTGGATATGCTCTGTTTAACAATCTACGAATGGATTTCTCCATATGTTTCTTTGGTTTCTTAGGATTATCCCCATACCAAAAAGATTGTGGGTGTTTGAATATTTCAGATGCAAGTGGAAACTTATCGTTATATTTTTTACCTATTCTATCAAAGTCGTTAACCCAAAACGGATATTCCATTATATAAAACTTTTATTTATTTGTTTGTAGAACTTATCTGATATAATCTTATGTCCTTTTTTACTAGCATGTAAATCTTCTAATTTTATATCCCATGTTATATTGTTATAATTATAACAGAAAGCAGAATCTTTAATAGTTAGTTTTTCTATATTTAATCCTTCTTGTATATTTTTATAATTTGGAAATACCAAAGTATTCTGATTAAAATCTTGCTTTAATTTACCATTAGATGAATCGTACCAATCACATACATAAAATTTAATATTGGGATATTTTTCTTTTACCTTTATAAAGTTTGATTTAAATAAATTATAAGTTATTCCGTTTTCGTTATTATCTAACCATGTTTTTATTTGTGGGATTAATTCAATTGGTATTTTATTTTGGTTTACTAACTCTAACAATTCTCCAGCTGTATAAGAATCATACTTAGTATGTAATCTTATTAAAGAAGTTAGTTCAAAGAAAATATATTCAACATTATCAATATTTATAGATTCTTTTAAAATACCATTTAATAAATCTATATCATTATCTGGGAGTAATATATCATCTGCACAATTCCATTCGATGAGGTTTAGTTTATCTGATAATAGTTTACTCCATCTATATTTGCGGTGAATATCATAATCAGATGAAATATATTTGGGTAACTCTTGTATTCCATTTTCGTTTAACCACTCAATAGAATTATATCGTTCAGATAGTTCATATTCTAAACCTAATCCTTGATAATGAGAACTACCACTAAATATCGCCTTCTTACCTACCATGATTAATCCATGCTTGAATAAAACCAATAATCCATGCAATTAAAGTAAATGGCCATAATAACCATAATCTAATTCTCATACCATTATCCATTTTCATTCCAACTACTTCATGAAGTAATAACCATATTAGACCTATGATTAAGTAAGTGTTTATAATTTGTAACATAGTTTAAAGTTTATTGTACCAATCCAAAACATCCTTAGCAATCATATCATTAAACATTATAGAAAATTGTTGATGAGTTATGCCTTCGTGCTTACATATTGAATTAATTATATTTGTATAATCAGCTTCGTTTGTTTTTTTAAATTTTCGATTTGTATTATTACCTTGAGATAATTCTACAGCGTTTTGTTCAGTATCTATGATGGTATCTTTCTTAAATGGTTTATCTAAAAATTCAGATATTCTTTTTAATTCAAATTCTGTATCATCTCTTAGTTTTTCATATTTAATATAATGTTCCTTTGGCCATGGCATATCACGATAGTCTCTATTAATATTAGACCATAACTGCATACCTCGTTGTAAGTTTCTACCTCCACCATCTCTAAAATGTTTTACACAATATGAGTATAACCAAGTATATGGGTTTCTTACTAATATAAACATAGGAAGTTCTTTGGATTCATATAATTTTCTTATATCATCTTCATAATGAGTTACAGGTTTCCCAGAGTTTAATAATTCTGATTTTAATACTGTTGCGTGTTCGTTTATATCTCCATCAAAATAAGGGTCTGTGTTCCACTTGGTAGCATCCCATTCAAATTCAAAAACCCTATATCCATGATTCCATCCTGTATGTGAATGTAGTATTACCATGTTACTAAAATTTTCATTTAGTAACCAAGCTAAGTAGTGGGAACCTGAATGATTTAATCCGTATAGTTTTACAATTCTATTATCCATAATGTTATTATTAACTATACGAATTTTTTAAATTACTATCGTTATCTTTATACCATTGGTGTAACCCATTTAACCAATCTTGCTGTTCATCATTATATATTCCTGATTGGATAATTGATTCAATATTTTTAATTAAAAATGAAATCCTATATAATGGTAAATCTTTAGTTCCATAACTTAGATTACCTAATCTTATCCCACCTTCCATAGTACCAGCATCTCTAATTACTTTAAGCCAATGTAATATTCTACCCAAAGTTACTTCTTGTTTTGTATCTAATCTCATATCTATGTGTTTCATTGCAAAACTTAAATTATCTAACTGATACTCATCCATCTCGGATAAGATATCTTTCCAATCTCTAAATTCTAATTTCTTTTCGTTCATAATAATATTGAATCTTTATCTATAAAATCTTTAAAGGGGTGCGATTCCCACTCTCTTTGTTTTCTTTCTTCTAACTTTTCTTCTTCAGTCTTAGGTGGAGGTGGAGTATCCCACATTACATTATCGAGAAACTTCTTATGGTCACCACCATATTTAGCTAATTCTCGTTCCATAATCTTTCGTGGAGTATCATTATATTCTTTCCACCATTGTTGGTCTAATTTCATATTGTTACAAATATACGAAAAAAATTCGAGATATCCAAATTTTTACATCATCATTTCTAATTTGAATCCTAAGTAAAGAGTAATTGATAATACTATTACTACTGTTATCCAATACACAATCTTTTGAAAAGTAAAGTAAGGTGGAGTAGTTGCCCATTTCCATCTTTCATCACCTTTTGCTTGGTTTCGTTTCCATCCCTTGGTTTTCTCCAAAAGGTCAATTCCGAACTGTTTCATAAAGATGACTATTCCTAATATTGTAAATCCAACTATTGCTTCCCAATTCATAACTTATCTATATCTTCTATAAACAACTCACCGATGTTATTTTTGTTATTCACAAAATATACTGAATCATCAGACCAAGAATACGAGTTGATAATATACTTATCTTCTTTGTATTCTGAATTCGTTTTTTTAGAAGCCTTTTTAATTAGTTTAACAAATCGTTCATATTCCTTTGGTGTAAGTTTCAACTCACCCTTTGGAACATAAACCAATTCAACTCCATTATCAGTATTTTGATAAAGTTTATCTCTTGAACCATCTTCGAATGTAATAGTTACAATCTGAGATTTATCAATAGTAATTCCTTTTAGTTCTTGTCCATAAGTTGTCATAGTACCCATGAATAGGTAGAACCCCAATGCTATAACTAAGAACCAATCTATAATATCTAACTTGTTTTTCATATTTTTATTTTAAATTTATAAACCTCGATTTTATCGGTACCTGTAATACTAATACTATCAGCTCACATATAGGTATAAGTAGTAGTATAGATAATAACCCTTATATAAGACCTACTAATCTAAATACAAAAGACCAGAATACAAAAGTCCATATAAGGATAACCCACCATGTAATAGGACGGGTATTTAATTTAAGCCATTCTTTTAAAAAATTTTTAACCTCGTTCTTCATAGAGGACAGTATAGGATTCGAACCTATGTATAAGGATTTGCAATCCTCCACCTCACCACTCGGCCAACTGTCCATGTGTACATCCCCACGAGGATGCTCACTTTTTATTTCAACTTCCTTTTCATATATCATGCTACCTATATGTA
>Ga0181570_10000549_pt1 | contig 34973 bp, 25 predicted proteins | sample 101ome_18_FD_148667 | JGI IMG/M metagenome (GOLD analysis project Ga0181570, IMG submission 148667) | Coastal salt marsh microbial communities from the Groves Creek Marsh, Skidaway Island, Georgia - 101406AT metaG (spades assembly) | ecosystem: Environmental > Aquatic > Marine > Intertidal zone...
CGCGATCGAATTGATGAATTGATCGCGAGTGACTGCGCGCAGCGTTTAGAACGGCGGACGCGCGGAGTGTTCGAAGTAGCGCGCGTCGAGCGAAAGACTGACGATGATTCGCGCGCGATGTGTGACGGGTGTCTCGCGTTGTAGTCTGTGCGTCGGCGCCTGAACCCGAAATGCGGGCGGACTTTGGTCCGTGCCCGCGGGATCCCGACGGACGCGCGGCGTGGGAGTTGGCCAACGCGATTCAATGCGGGAACACGCAGGAGATTTTGAAGCGCATGGTGCTCAACGTGCCGCGATTCGCCAACATGCGAGGGATATTGCGCATGGATTACATCAACCGCGTCATCGTTGAAAACTATAACGCGTTGGGTTTCGGCGACTTGGCGAGCGACGTCAAGGAGAAGACGGAGGGGGACTTGCAGGATTTCATGATGTCGCTCCTGAGCGATCGCATGGATTTCGAGGCGCAGGCGGTGATGCGCGCGATCAAGGGTTTCGGTACCGATGAGGCGACGTTGATCACCATCCTGTGTACGCTGAATGAAGACGAAATCATGCCGTTGCAGTTCGCGTTTTCTTCGCGATACGAAAAGTCGATGGAACAAGCCGTGCTCGCGGAGACCTCTGGTAAGTTTAAGCGCGTGCTCTTGCTCGCCGGTTGCGACGGCGTCGGTGAATCGTACGCCAAGGTGATCAACTCCGCCGTCGCGGGCTTGGGCACGGACACCAAGGCGATCATTCGCTTGATGGTGACGGCGACGCCCGAGCAATTGGACGCCACTCGCGAGGCGTATTCCAGACTCTACAAGAAGGATCTCATCCGCGCCGTCGGTTCCGAGTGGAAGGTGAGCGGCGACTTCAAGCGCATCATCGAAGCGCTCGCCAAGCGCCACCCGGCCAACGTCAACGACGACGAAGAGATTGATTACAGCGCCGACGTTCAAGCCATGCGCGACGCCGTCGAAGGCATGGGCACGGATGAAGCCGCCGTCATCGCTCTCTTGGCGAATAAGACGCACAAGCAGATTGAAGATTTCCGCGAGGCGTACAAGATTGAGACCGGTGAGCTCTTGCGCGAACGCATTCGCGACGAAACGACCGGTCTGTTCGAGAGCAGGCTCTTCCGCGAGACGCTCATGGGTCTCTTGACGCCGCGCGAGGAACAAATCGCCATCTACCTCAAGGAGGCGTTTGAAGGTTGGGTATCCAACGACGACTGGGGTCTCATCTCCATGCTCGTCCACCGCAGCGACGAAGAGCGAGAGGCCATTCGAAACAAGTACATCGAGTGCCACGGCGCGGACCTCATCGCCGATATCCGATCCAACTGCGCGGGCGATTACGAGGACGCCCTCGTGGCGTGCATCGCTCCGAAGACGCGCACGTTGGCGCGCGGTATTCGCAAGTGCATGGCTGGCTGGATCTCGTCCACCAACAAGACGGGTCTCATGGCGCTCTTGACGCACAAGGATCAACGCTTGCCCGAATTGCGCAAACAATTCGAAAAGGAGTTCAACGGCAAGAGTCTCCAGAGCATCATCAAAAAGGAATGCGCCGGCGATTTCGAAGCCGCCCTCGTCTCTCTCGCCGCGTACACCCCGCCCAGGGGCGTCGAACCTCTCGGCCCGGACGACGAAGTTCCCGGTCCTCCGGTCGTGCAGTCTGAACCCGCGCCGGCGTACGCCGCCCCGCCGCCGCCCGCGGGCTACCCGGGCGCCTCCGGCGGCGCGCCGCCGCGCGAAGACTCTTGGTAAAACATCGAGCGCGCGCCTCCATTTGTAAAGAAACATCCACGATGTCATCATCTCTATCACCACGTCCTCCTCCTCGTCTTCGCTATCCATCCATCGACCGCGGTTCGACGCGTCCCGCGCTCGCGGACGCGACCCGGAGACGCGACGCCGGTGCCCACACATCACGCCTCGCGCGTCCACGATGCGATCTCGTGACGGCGCGTCTCGTGACGGCGCGTATCGTCCGCGCGTCCGCGCGACCGCGAGACGATCGGTGACGGTGCGCGCGCGCGCGCGATAACGCGATCGCGCGTCGACGTCGCGACGCGGTGGACCCGCGCGCGATTCGACGAGGTCGATGAATGTGACACGTGTCGAGAAAATGCGCGAGAGAAATGACGGACTGACGCGCGTCTGTGTCGTCTCGCGCGCGAAAATAGGCGTTGGTGACCGCGGCGGTGATCGTTGCGAGCGCGTCGGGACGCGTCTCGAGCGCTGAGAGCGATGTGCGCGCGCACAGGGTGACGATGAAGAAGAATCTCGCGGCGAGAGACGGAGAGGCGTGGCGCGCGCGCGCCGAGGCGAGCGTCGAACGTTTACGAAAGCGATACGACGCGGAAAAGGGGGAGATGACGACGGACACAGGATCGGGTGAGACGAGCGTGGACGTGCACAATTACATGGACGCGCAGTATTACGGTGAGATTGAGATTGGGAATCCTCGACAAAAGTTTCAAGTCGTCTTCGACACGGGGAGCTCGAATCTGTGGGTGCCGAGCTCCAAGTGCGGGTTTTTACAAATTCCGTGCGATTTACACGCGACTTATCACGCCGAGGCGTCGGAAACGTACGTTGAAGACGGTGAACCGTTCGCGATTCAGTACGGAAGCGGATCTCTCAGTGGATTCTTGTCGCGAGACGAGGTCAAAGTGGGCGATTTGGTGGTGGACGGGCAGTACTTTGCCGAGGCGACCAAGGAACCCGGGATGGCGTTTTTGTTTGCGAAATTCGACGGTATTCTCGGTCTGGGGTTCGATAACATCTCCGTCGATAAGGTGACGCCCGTGTTTTACAACATGATGTCCCAGGGACTGGTCAAGGAGAAGATGTTTAGCTTTTGGTTGAATCGAACGTCCAACGAAGACGGGTCGCCGAGCGACGGCGGCGGCGAGCTCGTCTTTGGCGGTTCGGACCCGAAGCACTTTGTGGGCGAACACACGTACGCGCCGATCACGCGCGAAGGTTACTGGCAGTTCAAGATGGACGATTTCAAGGTGGCTGGGCGATCGTTGGGCGCGTGCGACGGCGACGCCGGGTGTCAAGTCATCGCCGACACGGGGACGTCGCTCCTCGCCGGTCCGAGCGACGTCGTGCAGAAGATTAACGATTACATCGGCGCGCGCTCCATGATGGGCGAGGAGTGTCGATTATTGATCGATCAGTACGCGGAACAATTCGTGGAGGAGCTCGAGACGTATTCGAGCGAACAAATTTGTACCTCGATCGGCGCGTGTGACGCCGGCGAACCCGCCTACGACGCGTCATCGCACCTCGCCGTCGCTCGTAAATTGTTGCATCGCCACCGACGCGACGACGACGACCGTCATGATCACCACCACGGCGACCATCACCACGGCGACCGTCCGCATCCGGGTCCGCATCCGGGCCCTCGTCCCGGTCCGCATCCGGGTCCGCATCCGGGTCCTCATCCCGGTCCGCATCCGGGCCCTCGTCCCGGTCCTCATCCCGGTCCGCATCCGGGCCCTCGTCCCGGTCCTCGCCCCGGTCCTCGACCGCGACCCGGACCGCACCGTCGCCACCACCACCACCATCACCCGCACGGCGTCGCCGTTGGCGCGGGATCCCTCGAGGGCAACCTCGCGTGCACGGCGTGTAAGACGGTCGTCAACTACGCGCAGAGCATGATCGCTCAAAACGTCACCGAAAAAATCATCATCAGCGAGGTTGAGCGCGTCTGCGACTTGGTTCCGAGCGTCGGCGGCACCGCCGCCGTTGACTGCGACGCCATTCCCGACATGCCCGACGTCGAATTCGTCATCGCCGGCGTTCCGTTCAAGCTCACGCCCGAACAGTACGTCCTCAAGGTGTACCAAGACGGCGAACCGCAGTGCGTCAGCGGGTTTATGGGCATGGACATCCCCCCGCCCGCCGGTCCGCTTTGGATTTTAGGCGACGTCTTCCTCGGTCCGTATCACACCGAGTTTGATTACGGAAATCGACGCGTCGGCTTCGCGAAAGCGGCGTGAGCGGCGTGAGCTCCATCTGACTCTGTATATTCTCTCGCACTTGCCTTCTTTTTGAACGACGACAATCACCGCGACGTGCTTGTAACAAACGACGACGACTGTACAAAATTTTCAAAGTCGCCAAACTGTCCAACAAATCAATCGCTCGACCGAACACGTCGGCGCGTCGGTATCCTCGCGCGCGCGCTCGAACGCACGACGCGACGATCGTTCTCGCGCACCGCATCGCGCACCGCTCACCATGGACGCGCGATCGTCGCCTCGCGTCGCGTCGGCGTCGACGTCGTCCGCACCGACGACCGGACTCTCGATGAAAATCAAAACGTGGCACGGCGTCGGCGCGTGGACCTGGGGCGCGGGCGACGTCGGTGACGTGTGCGGCATCTGTCGCATCGCGTTCGATGGGTGTCCGCCGGACGCAAAGTTTCCGGGGGACGATTCCCCGGTGGTATGGGGCGAGTGCGGGCACGCGTTTCATCTGCAGTGCATCACGAAATGGCTGAGCGGAGACGCGGGACGCGAGGCGGCGAAGTGTCCGATCTGTCGAGGGGCGTGGGAGTTTAAGGAGCTCGAGGGCGCGGGGGGAGGCGGGGAGGGGAACGGCGCGTGAGGAGGAGGCACGTGAGGTAGAGATAGAAATATATGTGTTTTATGTACATTTTCATCGCATTCGAAACTACACCGCCGGTCGTACGTACGTCCCGCACGACGAACCGTCCTCGTAGGGTGGAGTAAAGTCGTCGAGATTTCGCGTCGTTCGTTGTTTACTCATTTATGATGTGCTGTCCGATGGCGGCCCAGGAGGTTGGACCAGCGACTGGACGGCCGATGGTGACACGCGTGGCGGCGCGTTTGCGGCGCCACGAGGGCATGGACCCAGGCGCGGCGGGCGCGCGAGACGCCGCCGCCTTTTTCTGAGGCGCGCGTGTCGCCTTATTCGCCTTGGCGTCGCTCGTTTTTTCGTACCAAATCTCGTGGTCCGCGTCCGAGGGCGTCGTCTTGGCGGTTTTCTTATTCCCGCCGCCGCCGCTCGGTGCCTTGCGCTTGGCGCCAGACGCAGCTTTACCACCACTCTTCGCCGCCTGCGCCGCCGCCTCGGCGTCGTTCTCCGCCTCGGAGCGATATCGCCGCGCGTCGTAAATGCCAAACCTACGATCTTCAACAACTCGACTACCTCCACCTGCCTCCGCGCTATCGTTCTGAGCCGTGGACTTTGCTTTAGCTCTCGCCTTATTATTCTTCCGACGGGGCGGTTCGTCGTCGTCGACGACGTCGTCTTCCTCTTCGTCTTCGTCGTCGTCGTCGTCGCCCTCCGCCTCGTCGGAATCTATCTCTTCGTCTTCGTCGATGCCGTCCGCTTCGTCGGAATCAATCTCCTCGTCATCCTCCATGTTGAAGTCTTTCCCTAAATGGTCGTCTTCGTCCTCGTCGAAAGTCGCCTTGGTCTTCGCATTGTGCGCGTTTACGAGCGCCTCGGCGAATTCCGCGTCGACGGCTTCCAGCGCGAGACGCGCGTGCACGACGGCGGCGTTTGCCGCCTCCAACTTTTTAAGTTCTGTGAGCAAGATGTGTTCGATCTCGTGCATCGGAGGCAACCCAGCGTCGGCGAGCACTTGATTCGCAATCTTTACCGCGCGTTCCTCGTCGTCTAACTCCTCGTCGTCTTCGCTATCTGGATCTTCTTCGACGTCCTCGTCGCTCTCCGCCTCTCGATCCGTGGCGTCGGCGTCCTCGTCGTCGGCGTCCGATTTAGGCCTCTTTTCGCTCGGCCGTTTCTCACCGCTCGGTCGTTTTTGACCCGTTTTGACAGCCTCGTGCGCCAGAGCCGCGGCTTCGGCGGCACGCGCCACGTCCTCGTCGTCCTCGTCGTCGTCGTGTTCGCCAAAGTGGAGGTACTTGTCCCAATCGGCGTCGTCGGCGGGGAAACCGCCGCCTTCGTCGTCCTCCTCTTCGTCGTCGTCTTCGCCCATCAACGCTTCGTGCACGCGCGCTCGAGCGGATGAGTACACCGCCTCGGCGTCCTCGACGACCGTTTTCATCCTCGCGAGTTCGCTCTCGGCGCGTTCGACCTCGTTCACCATGCCCGCGCGCTTTTCTTTGAGTTTGGCGACGACGGCGTCCTCGACGTGACCGGCGTTCGCGTTCGCGTTCGCGCCGCCGCTGACGAGAATTTCGTACTCGTGGTCGTCATCATCGTCGTCCGCGTGTCCACGACCGTATTTCGCTTTGAGCTTTTCTTTCGCCGTCATCGTCGTCGCGCTCGCCTTGGCGCCGCCACCTTTTTTCAACGCGTCTCGACTCACCGTCGTCGTCTTTTTCCCCGCGCCGGACGTCGACGCGGCGCCGCCGCCGCCCTTCGTCCCCGCCACAGACTTGGCCTGTTTCGTCGAACCCTTCGCACCGGCGGTTTTCGTCGCCGACGTCGCGCCTTTCCCGCTCGCCCGACTCGCCGTCGCCTTGTCCCCGCCGCCGCTCTTCCCCGCCGCGTTCGCCGCCGCGCGCACCGCCGACTTATACGGCACCTTGGCCGCCTCATCTTTACGCAAGTGTTGAAACTTGATCAAATTGCGCCATTTATCCTTCAATTGCACCCCGGTTCGTGACCTACGCGCGCGTCGTCTCTCCGTCAGTCGTCCGCTCGTCTTTCTCTCTCTCTCGCGCGCGCTACCCTCGCCGTCCCGCGTCCCGCGTCTCTCCCCCCCTCTTCGCCTCTCGCGACACCCACACGCACCTCAACGCCGTAAACTCGGGATCATTCCTCATTTTCTCCCACGCCCCGATCCCGTGTTTCCTCACCGCGCGCTTCAACGCTTGTTCCTCCGGTTGCGACCAGTACCCGCGCACGCCGCCCCCGGGCGCCCCAGCCTTGCCCGTCGTCGTCGTCCCCCCCGCGGCGCCTTTCCCCCCGCCCGCACCGCTCGTTTTCCCCCCGCTCATCGTCGTCGTCTTTTTCGGCGGCATGACGTGTACCGTTCACCCCCTCGCGCGCGCGTCCGTCACCACGCGTCGACGTCGTCGAGCGAATTCCCAATTCTCCTCCGCGCGCGCGTTCGTCACCGCTTCGATCGTCCGTCTCGCGCGTGATCGTCGCGCGAACGATCGACGCGAGATCGAACGCGTCGGCGTCGTACGCGAACCGAACGACCGGTGGTCGTCCGTCGCCCTCTCGCGCCGCCGTTCGCGCATTACCCCGTTCGCGCATTCCGCCGTCGCCGCATCACCGCCGCCGTGCCGCGCGGTCGGCGCGTGCGTGGGACGTCCGTTTCATACATACATGGAGATTGTTATCTTATAATATAAGAAAGTGCGCCCCGAGGGGTGGTACATGGGTGGTGGGGATAAACACGCAGAGGGACGAGGGTGGGGATGCGTTGAGGTCGGACGTATGGATACTGGGTGTTCGTGTGTTCATAGTATGGGTTTTAGCACACATGTAAGGATGTTTTAAAGGTATATATACGCATGAGCGCGTCTCGGGGTGGTGCGGTGTCCCCGACCGCGCGCGCAGAGGGCGACGCGCGCGCGCGGAGGGCGTCGTCGGCGGGGAGTCGAGTCGACGCGAGTCGACGCGAGTCGACGCGAGTCCGTGTGCCGTGCGTGCGTTCGCGCGCGCGATCGATCGTGAAGCGCGAACGAACGAACGAACGAACGAACGATCCATTAATCAACCGTCTGGCGCGCGACGGTGACGGCGACGGATGCGCGCGCGGGCGGTGGCGATCGCGCGCGCGAGCGCGATGGCGTGCGCGGTGACGTGCGCGGTGACGGCGGCGCAGGCGGTGACGTTGACGGCGACGTACGTGACGGCGCCCGAGGCGCGGGGGCCGAGACGCGGCGTCGTCGTCGTCGAGCGCGCGGACGCGGACGCGGCGAAAACGGGAGACGCGGACGCGCGCGGGGCGTCGTCGTCGGTGAAGGCGGTGAAGACGATGTCGGCGGTGAAGGCGATGATGCGAAGGACGTCGGCGCGGTGGATGGGGCAGGACGCGCGTCGCGAGGATGAAGGCGGCGCGGCGCGAACGAGACGGCGCGTCGTCGCCTTCGTCACGGGGGATAGCACGGCGTGCGGCGTCGGGTGCGAGAGCGCGTACGACGGTGAAACCGATGGTGCGGCGCGACGGTTTTTAGGACCTACGTTGGCGCGAACGTTCGCGGCGAGCGTGTCGGAGAGTTTACGCGCCGACGTCGAGTGGCGCGCGTTGGGATTTAAAGGCGCCGACGTGCGAGGATTGAGAGATAAATTGATTCCGGCGCTTCGCGAGGCGATGCGCGGGGACTCCGAGGACGGATCGATGACGTCCGGCACGACGCCAGACGCGGTGGTGATCATGTGCGGGATCAACGACGCCAAGCACAGCGTCGTGGGGAGGACGTCGGCGAATTTTCGAAGCGAGCTGAGCGAGCTCGTCAAGGAGGTTCGCGCCGTCGTGGGAGACGAGTGCGTGGTGGTGTTACCGGCGACGCCGATCGAGGTGGCGACGCTCTTTCCGCCGCCGCTCGCGTGGGTGGCGACGCGCATGAATGATTTATGGGACGAGCAAAAGGCGCACGTGAGCGCGTTGACGAAGAACGTCGTCTTTGTCACCAAACCGAGCTTGGATTCTCTGCGACAGAGCGCGTCCAAGGCAACCGGTCGCGTCGCGGACACCATCACGTTGATTTGCGGCGACGGTATACATCCAAACGACGTCGGCTACGACGCGTGGGCGCGACACATCGCCGACGCGTGCGTACCGAGTCTCCGCCGCGCGCTCGCCGAGGGCGAGTCGCCGTGAGCGCGCGTCCTCGTGAATTCTTTGTGTGTCGATTCTTTCTTTGTTGTGTTTGTTTGTACTAGAGCGCATTCGTTGCATATTAAAATAAAAGTGAGTGTTTGTAAGTGTGTGCGTGGCGTTCGGTTCGATGCGACGACGATGCGATTCAATTTTTCGCCGTCGTCGCCGCGCGCGCGTTGGCGATGAAGGCTTTGATTTTCACCGTGTCCTTCTTCACCCCGCTCTCGTCCGCGACGCCGCTCGCGACGTCCACGCCGTCCGGACGCACCGTCTCCACCGCCTCGGCGACGTTTTCCGGGTTCAAACCGCCCGCGAGCAACCACCCTTTGCGCGAGCACCCTCTCGGAACTTTGAGTTTGCTCCAATCAAACGTCGTCCCGCTTCCGGCGGCGACGCCGTCGATGAGCACCCAATCCACCACGCGTCTCGGCCCGCTCACGAAATCGATCGCCGCTTTCCACCCCTGCGCCCCAGTCATTCTCTTCTGTCGCTCGGCGATCAATTTCTCTTCATCACCCGGTAATGACGTGACGATTTTCCCGTCGGCGTCGGCGGAGAGCACCCAAATCGCCTTGACGCGCGTCGGCAACGTCTCCAACGCCTCTCTCGCCCCATCCCCGTGTAACTGCGCGTGATCGCACCCGATGTCGTCACAAATCTCCGTGATCTCTTCCGCCGTCTCATCCACGAACACCGCCACCGGCGTCGCACCGTTTGCAATGGTAAACGCCGCCACGTCCCGCGCGACGTCTCGCGACACGGAGCGTTTGGATTTCGGCCACAAAATCATACCGATGAAATTCGCACCGCTCTCGATCGCCGCGCGCGCGTCCTCCACCGATGTGATCCCGCACACTTTCACCAACGGCGTCGCCGCCGACGCGTCTCGACCCGCGCGCGTCGTCGTCGTCGTCGCGCGTCGATCGGAAGAGATTCGACGATGATGATGCATTCTTCGCCCTCTCGTCGCGCGTCCACCGGGCGTCGCGCGGGCGACGGACGCGGCGGCACACATCATCGCGCGCCTCTTTGCCTTTTCCTTCACTCCTCGATCCTTCCGTGCGTCGGCGTGTGACGACGTCACGCATTCACGCGTTCACGCATTCTTTGTCTTTGGATAACGTGACGTCGACGTGCACTTTTCGGGGACGCGTCAGTGTACGTCGACCCATCGACGGACGCACGCCGACGCCGACGCGCACCGACAGAACACGATGTCCGCCTCCATGTCCGCGCGCGCGAGCGCGTTCACTCCGACGATGACGACGACGAAGAGCGTTCGACGCGCGCGCGCGCGAGGCGCCGTCGTCGTGCGCGCCGGTCGATTCGAAACCGAACGCACGTACATCATGATCAAGTGCGTGCGCGACGAGTGCGCGCGGCGCGAACCCACTCCCTTTGTCTTCTCTTCTCGCATCTCGTCTCTCGACGACGCTCGACGACGACGAGGTGGACGCGCGTGTGCCCGCGCGGGACGCCCTCGCGCCGAGGGTTGCGCGACGCTCGCGACGCTCGACGACTGACGACGCGCGATTGACGCCGCTCGTAGGCCCGATGGCGTGCAGCGTGGACACGTCGGTGAGATTATCTCTCGTTTTGAAAAGAAGGGCATGGTTCTCAAGGCGTTGAAGACGTACCAGTGCCCGAAATCCGTCGCCGAGGAACACTATCGCGACTTGTCGAGCAAACCGTTCTTCGGCGACCTCGTGAATTACATTTGCTCCGGACCGGTCGTGGCGATGATTTGGGAAGGGCCGGGCGTGGTGAAGAGCGCGCGATTGTTGATCGGGGCGACGAATCCGTTGGAATCGGCGCCGGGGACGATTCGAGGCGATTTGGCTGTCGAAGTCGGACGCAACGTCATTCACGGGTCGGATTCCGTCGAGTCGGCGGAGCGCGAAATCGAGTTGTGGTTCGGCGATAAGGCTGGGTGCGTCGATTGGCAACCCACCATCACGCCGTGGGTTCGCGAATAAATATATGCACGATCAACGCGTCGCGATCGAGTTCATCGTCGCATCGCGCGGTGTGCGTTCATTCATCAATACCATTCGAGTGTTCACTCATTCGCCATCCGTCGTCGTCGCCCGTCGAAGAAAGTCTCGCGTTGACTCGAGTCAACGCCCGCCCACACGTCGACGCGCGACTCGATTCACTCCACGCTCGAAACACAAACGATCCATGCGTCCGAACGCCGATCTCGACGGCGCGTGCGCGCGCGTCAAACGCGCCCTCCGCCGCGCGAGATTCCACCCCTCCCCGTCGTCGCGTCGCGACGGGACGCGAATCGACACCGATCTCAAACGCGGCGACGGACGACTTTTCGTGTGCATTCTTCGACACATCCTCTGCGCGCGCTCGCGCGCCGTCGCGTCGCGCGTCGCCGATCGCGGACACGATCTCGCGGGCGTCGAGTCGCCGCTTCGTTTCGTCGAGCGGGCGTTCCGAGCCACCATCGACGTCTTCGGATACAAGCCTCGCGCGAGCGCGGCGCAATTCGCGTCGACGAGCGGGTTCGCGGCGGTGAAGATGACGACGGTGTTGGACGTGTTGGCGCACGTCGAGGCGATGGAGTTGGAGATGGCGCGCGAACGCGCGTCGTCGAGGCGGTATCCGCAGCAGCGGCGGCATTCGCGGGATCGACGGTGTGCGTCGTTCGAGCGGCGGGCGGAGACGCGAAGAGACGCGCGGCGAAGAAGAGAGCGAGAGAGCGACGACGACGACGAGGACAACGACGACGACGATGCGGAGACGTCGGCGGCGCGAACGGTGTTCGTGAATCCCGAGTACGTGGAATACGTCGTCGATGGGTCGAGGGAGCGAACGAGGTGGGAACGGCGCGAGCGAACGGAGGAATCGAGCGCGGTGGCGACGCTGCGCGTGACGCTCGCCGAGGCGCTCGGGCGATTGACGCGCGCGGAGAGCGAACTCGCGGCGGTCGCGGCGAGGTGCGACGCGTTGGAGTCGGAGCGCACGCGCGATGATGATGGTGATTGTGGTGGTGGTGGTGCGGTCGAGGCGCGCGAGGCGTCGACGCGAGGCGTCGCGACACCGTCGAGAGAATCCACCGAAGAGTTCATCGCGCGGTACGTCGGAAAGTTGCGCGCGGCGTCGACGCGCGACGAGGAGAGTGACGAGGACGAGGACGCGTGAGTGTGTGATGTGCGTCGTCGAGTCGAGACGCGCGCGCGCGCGAATGAATGATTGACATTGATTGATTGACTGTTGTAACAAGCGCGCGTCTACTCGGCGATTCGACGATTTCCATCGCCGCCTCGTCGTTCTCTAAAATATATGCAAACTGCCGCGATCGCGCCGACGGCCACCGCGCTCGCCAACAGCGGGCGCTCTCGACACACGAGCACCGCGCGAGCGCCGAGACTCGGCGCCGGTTTCGGCGGCGCCGGCGTCTCCTCCGTCTGCACCATGCGCTCGAACACCTCTCGCGTCTCTCGCGTCGGCGCCTCGTTGAGTCGTCGACGCACGCGAACGAACGCCTCGCGAATGGAACGCTCTTTGCTCAATTCCAACGCATCCCGTAAACTCGCCAACGCCGCCTCGTCTCTTCCCAAGGCTTCGAGCGCCACGGCTCTTCGGTACAGCGCTTTGACCGCCGTCGCGTCGAGTTCCAACGCCGCGTCGCAGTGCGCGATGGACTCAGCGTGCCGACGCATCTTGGCCAGCGCGAGGCTCGCGTTGACGTGTATCTTCACCATGAGCTCGCGAACCTCGCTCACGTCCTCTCTCGACGCCGACGCGCTCGCCGCACTCATCGACCATCGCTCCAACGCCGCCGCCGCGTCCTCGTACCGCCTCAACGCGCGCGCGTACCCGTTCTCCTCCTCACCTCGCGCGAACAACGCGTTCGCCTCCTCGCGCACGCGCTCCACCCACGCCTTCGTCGTTCTCGCGTCATCACACGCCGTCGGTCGATCCGCCGGACGAAACGACACCAACTCGACGACGCGCTCGACCCGCGTCCCCGCCGGCGCCGCCTCGGGTCTCGCCGCGAACGGCGCCCCGCTCTCCGGCACCGCGATCGCGCACCGCTCCCCCGGCATCATCGTCATGATCGCCGCCTCGATCCCCGGACACACCTCGACGTCGAGCGCGTCGCCGTCGACGACGACACCACCGCGTCCCGTCGTCGCGTCGCACGCAAAGGTCACCGTCTCGGGACGACGCGACGGATTCGCGCCCAGGCCCGTCGTCGCGTCCAGCACCACCTCGTTCGTGTGTGGACGCACGGCGATCCACCCGTGATTGATGAACGTGACGATGTCGTCGCATCGAGGCGAACGCGTCGCGTCGGCGGCGAGCGTCGGGACGTCGTCGTCGTCGTCGTTTTCTTCGTCTCGGTCTTCTTCTCGGTCGTCTTCTGGTGAAGATGAAGACGACTTGTTCGGCGACGAGAGGGAACGCACGCGCACGCGCGCGCCGGGAGGAAGTCTCGGACCGAGCCTCACGACGCGCGCGTCTGAATCCACCGGTTCGCGAGCCGTCATGACGCGCGCGCGCCGGGCGCGCGTCGCGCTGTCCCGCGTCGTGAATGTGTTCGCGACAGTCTCGGCAGAGTCGCGAAAGGACGAGAAAAGACGAGAAGAGACGACGACGAGAACAGACTGTACTGGATGCGAAAAAGATATATGGTGCTATACTCGTGAATGAATGAATTACAATGGCAAAGCGTCGCGTCGTCGCCTCACATCATGTTTTGTCGACGAAGGTCCAGCGCGCGCGTCTGGTACGCGTTCCCAACCCTATCTCCGATCTGCGCCACCGTCTTGCGCCCCTTGCCGGCGCGCTCGCGACGTCGGTTGGCGATCTCCTCGCTCAACGCGAGCGCGGTGTCGCCGCTCGTGCCGGGGGCGAGACGCGCGAATCGCGCGCCGCCGACGGCGTGAAAGGCGAGACCGATCTGCAAGCCCCAAAAGCCGAGCTTGAAGTAATCCTCGGCGCAGCGCGCCATGTTGGGATCGCCGGTGTACGACGGAGGGGCGAATTCACTCATCGCGCTCGAACGGTGCGACGCGTCGAGGGAGCGCGCGAGGCGAGACGCGGTGTGCGGTGTGCGGATGGGGACGCATGGGTCGTTGAGGGTATAGGGTTGTCGGCGACGGACGCTCGCGCGCGCCGTCTCTATCGCTAATTGTGGGTGAGTTGCTCGGGCGAGAGGTGGCCGGCGTCGCCCACGCATCGAATTGACACGCCGCCGTCCGGTCGAATCTCCACTCGAGTGACGCTGGCGTTGTATAGACCGAAACGCAACCACGCGTCGGGCGGGAGTTGCGCCGCGCGGAGGATGAAATATCGCACGACGTTGGCGTGACACACGACGATTTCGTGTCGCTCGCGGTCGCGCGGTTCACCGTCTCGCGGTTCACCTTTTTCTTCGGTCGTCGACACGCGATGAAAGATCGATCGAAACGCGGATTCGAGTCTCGGCGCGTCCTTCGCGTGCGTTTCTTCCGCTTGTCGCCACGTATCCGGCTCGGGCCTCGGCGGCGCGCCCTCTCGTAAAAGATCGCTCTCTTCGCGCCGCACGTTTGGAAACGCGCGCGCCGCGATGATATCCGCCGTCTCTTCGGCACGCGCCATCGTGCTGTGCGTCATCTTATGCACGCGTCGACCGCGCACGAGTTCGCCGAGTCGCCGCGCCGTCGCCGCCGCCTGCGCTCGGCCCAAGTCGGTGAGCCGTCGCGTCCCATCGTCTTCTCCGGGTTTTTCCTCCGTCGCTTGTCCGTGCCTGACGAGCCAGAGCACGCGCGTGACGTCTGACGTCGTCTCGCGGTCGTCCCAACGCGCGTTCCATCGCGTGCGCGACGCGGCGTCGTGCGAAAGACGGTGGGTCGTTGACGTCTTGGTCGCGGACTCGGCGCGCGCGAACGGGTCGGGGAGCGCGCACGCGAGGGCGACGGAGGCGGCGCCGATCGTCGCGGTCGCGCGCGTGGCGAACATGGCGACGCACGCGATCGCGTCGAGACGTCGCGCGCGCGTGTGTCGTCATCGATCAAGACGTGGCCAACAACAGTTTGTTACTACAAGTGAATTTTTCGTGACGTCGTACGAGCTCGAGCTCGACGCGAATGCGCGCGTGAGGGGGTCGGTGAACGGCTAACTGTCCTCGAACGATTCCATGGATCCGGTTCGCTTGGCGTGGGCGAGGGAGATGACGACGTGGGAGACGCCGGAGACGCTCAAATCGTCGTCGAGAATTTGGGGAAGGAATTTCTCGCCGAGCAAGTCGATGAGGGCGCGGTTATCCGGATCGGTGTTGTGCACTCGAATCGTCTTGCCGACGTCGGCGTAACGAGTGTAGAGGGAGTTGATGGCGGCGAGGGAGGAGTAGTCGCGAATCTTGCACTTGTCGAGGTAGATGACGACGTCCTTCGGATCCGGGCTCATGCGGAACGCGTTGCTGAACTCGCGATCCGTGCCAAAGAAGAGCTCACCGGAGACGTCATACGCGACGCGAGTCGTGCCCTTCTCGCACCCGAACACCTCTTCTTCTCGTCGCATCACCTTGAGCGACCCACTCGAGTTATCCCAGGCGTAGAACAAGCAAGAGACGACGACGCCGACGCCGACGGCAATGGCGAGGTTGGTTCTCTCCGTCACGACGGTGACGATGATGATGATAGCCGAGTCCTTCCATCGAATTCGGTCGTTCGTGTCGAACCAGAACCTTCGCAATCTTCGTCCGGCGTAATCTTCGCGCGAGCCGTCCTCCTTGCGTCCGATGATCAAGCCCTTGAGATCGCCAGACATGAGCGGCAGGCACGTCCAGTCAAACGTGTAAATGACAATCATGAAGAGCACTCCAGTCAAGGCGGCGAGGGGAATGAGTTCGATCACCTTGGACGCGGCGACGATGAAAATGAGGAACATGATGGAGGCGAAACCGGTGGATAAACGGCCGACACCGCCGGATTTGACGTTGATTTGAGATTGGCCGATCATCGCGTCGCCCCCCATCGCCTTGAACATACCCGACATCGTGTTCGCCACGCCTTGGGCGATGCACTCTTGCGTGAATCGACCGGTGGCGTCCGAGGTGTCGTCGAGAATCTCGTCGACGCACTGAAGCGTGAGCACGGACTCGATGAGACCGACCGCGGCGAGAGAGAATGTGATTCCGATGACGTGCATGAAGGATTTGCCCGTGAGGTTGACGTTGGGCGTGTGGTACAGCGGGAACGAAACCTTGACCGGCGCCGCATCGCGCACGACGGGCGTGTTCGATTTGATACCGGGGCGGTTGATGGCGTGTTCCAAGAACAAGCACCAAAGAATCGCCACGAGAGAGGACGGGAGTACCTTGGTGTATTTCGGCAAGTAGTGCACGATGGCCATGGAGGTGAAGACGTAAAACAACATGATCCAGGTCACGCCTTGGTCGAGCGTTCGCCACTTCAAAGAGTCCTCGTAACCTCCGTGAATGGCGTGTTCCTTGTTCGCCGAGAACTCCGCGAGCGAGATGGTTCCGCTAGAGTCGGTATCGACCTGCGCGACGAGCGTCTGCACATAGGCGCTCAAATCGCTCGACGACAAATCTGGAAGTTCCGCGGCGAACACGGAGCTCACCTCAGCCGTGCTGATCATCCCGTCCCGGTTGGCGTCAAAAAGGTTAAACGCTTTGCTCCAATCCTTCTCTTGGAACACCTCCAACTGCGCCTTGAAGATGATGATGGCCAAACCGTTGACGAAACCAGTCATCACCGTCTGCGGAATGAGACGCATCAAACGTCCAGCCTGGCAGACACCGAGCGCGATCTGCAGTAAACCACACAAAATCATAATCATGAATAACCACTCCAATCGTGCGTTGTACGCCTGATGTCTCAAACTCTGACATCCAGCCGTCGCTCCCGTGCACGACGCGATTTCGCCCCAGTCGAGCAACGTCTTCTGCGGCAGCAACCCGTTCGGTTCCATGATTCGCACAGCCACCACCGCCATCGCCCCCGCTGCGCCGCTCACCATCCCCGGTCGCCCACCGATCAGAGCCGTGATGATTCCCATGAAGAAGGTGGCGTACAACCCCACCACCGGGTCCACCAACGCGACAAAGGAAAACGCCACCGACTCGGGCACTTGCGCCACCGCCACCGTCAACCCGCTCAGAATCTCCGCCTTGAGTTTCATCGGGTTGGCTCGGTAATACTCGTACGATTCTTTCGCGTACTTCGGTCCGCTCAAGAACGTGTCCGAGAAGCCGAGCCTGTGGTGCAAACGCTGCGCGACGTTCATGGCGGCTATCTTCTCGGCGAGCTCCTTCTCGTGCGCCGCATCCTCGAGCTCTTGCCTCGACGGCGCGCGGTGCATCTCGGATGCGACATTTTCGTCTCGCGTCATCGTGCGCGCTCGCGTTCCCGGCGTTCGCGGAGACGACGCGCGCGACGCGATAAGGCGTGCGCCCATTGAATGCGAGGCGACTCCACTGGACGCGCGACGGGGAGAAAGAGAGAGAGAGGGGGGAGTGCGCGCCAATTACCGACGCGAAGCGCGAAACGAAAGTCCGCGCGTGTAATACATGATAATCGTTTTGGTTTCGCGGCCTCACCGCGCGTCGTTAAACATTTCAACCGCTAGTACGTCGAGACGTCGGGACGCCTACGCGCGCGCGCCGAGACGGGTGCGTCGCGCAGACTCTATCGCCATCGCGTTTACGCGGAAGCCGCCTTCACTCTACCAGCCTTGTGAATGTTGCTCACGCGAGCGAGAGCCTTGGCCTGCGAAGGAGACATAAAACGAAACAGTTTGAGCGTCAGTCCAGCGTCCCTCGTCGTCGCCCTCAACCTCCCGAGACGCGCCTCCGCCTCGCGCGTCGCGACATCAAACGCTCCAATCCGCGGTCGAACACCCCCACGCGTCGCAAAAGACGTTCAAACCATCACCCACGCGCGATGATTCCCTCAGAGCGTCCAACAACCGCCCTCCTTGGGCTCCCCCGCGCGTCGCTCGCCCTCTCGAAAACCCTAAACGATTCCTCACGCACCGCCAAGTCCGGACGCGTCGCCGCGGCGCACGCCTTGACCTCTCCCGCTTGAGAGTGGAACGTCCCCGCCAATTTCTTCCCGTTGCACGTCGACGCCGGTCGCTTCGCGCCCTCGAGCTCTTGAATATCGATCGTCTTCGAGTTCGCCAACCCGCTCGCCTTGAAGGACACCTCCGCGGTCACGTTACCCGGCTCGGCGCTGAATCGCGCGCCGTGGCCGGACGTGGACACGCGCGTGAAGCACGTGTGCTTCTTGGTGACTTGCCACAAGAAATCGTCGGAGGCTTGGACGTGAGAGATCATCGCGACGAGCGTCGAAGAGGCGTGTCGGGCGCGCGACCCACCGCGCGAGGTCGATCGATGGTGAAGGTGCGGTGCGGTGGATCGATGGGGCGTTTGATGCTCGACTATGGGCATGTGCATGTGAATGTATATCGGACATATGGTATATATGACATGAGAAGTACTGGTATGCATGGATACGTGATACATGTAGAAGACGCGAGGCGCGGTCGGGCGCCACGCGAGCGATGGCGTCTCGCTCATCGCTTCTTTCCTTTGGACGTCGTCGTCTTCGGCGCGTAATCGAACTTGATCTTTGGACCGTCGGAGTCACCGGACTCAAGTTTTTGTTTCAGCGCTGCGCACCACGTCTCGGCGCCGCGCACACGTTTGTCGGCGACTCCCGCCGCCTTCAAGTTTTTGCGTCCGTCGTCTGACAGTATTTCGCGCCATAGTGACGCGAGATTGGCAAAAAATGCCGTCGGAGCGAACCCGCGGTCGATGTACATGTCGATCTCAAAGTCGGACTCGTCGATGACCATCGTCAGCGCCAACATCTTGTCGAAATATTTCTTCCACGTCTTCTTCGCTTTCTTCACATCGCTCAGCGCCGCCTGCAAAACCATAGATAAACGGTGCGCATCACCACTCACACTACCGCTGGTGCACGCGCCGACCAATCGCATGACGAACATCCAGAAACACTCGCTGTGCAAGCCGCACGGCGCGCCCGGCGCGTCGCTCATCACGGGCGCGTCCATCTCCACACCGTTTATCGAGATAAACGGCGACGGTTCACCGGCGGGATCGAGCTCCCCCATGATGACCTCCATCTCTCGTTCGCGCCGAAGAAGCGTCTCGTACACCTTCGCGAGCTCGACGTTCTCTCGCGACAACGCCTCCAGAGGGAACGCGCACGCCCCATTCGCATCGAACGTGCGCGCATCCTCATCCACCATCGCGGATTTCTCCGCCGGTTTCTTCGCCGGTCTCTTCGCGGACGGTCCATTCGACGTCTTCAACGGTCTCTTCGTCGTCGTCTTCGGCGGCATCGTTCGCGCGTCGCGTCGAGTCGCGGCGTCCGAGGAGTGACGTTTGAAGTTCACACCCATCCATCGGCGCGCTCGCGAGGACCGTTCGACCGGGCTCTCGGCACCGACGCCAGTGTTACGTTTCATCGCGGTTTTCACGCTCCAGTACGAGATCCCCGAGATGGTCATATGACCATCTCTCGGATGATCGGTACGTATTGAAATCATGAATATGGGGAGATAGATGCGTACCTACCTGTGTGTGACGAGGACACGCGCGGGGACGCGACGGTTGGGGAAAAGCGTGGATGTTGGTTGTTGGATCAATCGTCACACACCGACGCCGACGCCGTACCGCGAACAAACGACCGACCGCGAACACACGAAACATGCCCGTCGATAAACTCATGATGGTCTCCGGCATGGGCGCGGTGCGTCTCCGCGTTCGCGCGCGCGACGAATGCGCGATTGAGAGAATAATGCGCGATCGAGAGAATAATGCGCGATTGAGAGAATAATGCGCGACCGCGCGATTGACGCGATCGTTGTTTTGTGACCCGCGCGCGCGCAGCTCTCCTACGGGGCGCAGATGCGATTCCTCGGCAAGCCCATCTCCAAATTGTATTGGAAGGAGGGCGAACGCAACAAGCACGACACGGTGCAAGCCAACTGGATGGGACAAGTCATGCTCGGCACCGGCGCGCTTCAGCTCGCGTGCGCGCTCGACGGCGAGGTGACGAAGAATCAACTCGCGGGCGCCGCGATCTCCTGGGGTCTTGCGATCCCCGAGTTCGTGAACCAAAAGGATGACTTCAATACGCCGTGGTTGATCGCCAACGCGTCGGTGTGCACCGCGTTGACCGCCGCGCTCGTCAAGGCGTGGATGGACAAGAAGGACTGAGAGTCGTCGTCGTCGTCGTCGTCGTCGTCAAGACGCGTCCTCGCTCGAGTCGAACCCCGGAATCTATCCGTTTCTCGCATCGTTCGCGCGCATCGCGACTGAATAAAAATACAAAGAAGAGATGAATAATGAACGCGCCGTCCACCAGACCCGATTCGTTCCGCACACGACCGCGCGCGCGCCATCATCTCGGCGACCGCGCGCGTCGTTCGTCCAATCATGGGGTGCGCGGGGAGTAAGAGCGCACCGTCCGCGCGCGCGACGCGCGCGAGGTACGAGGCGCTTCCCGGAACGCCCCAACGCACCATCTTGCGCGCGCTCGACGCGTGCGGGTCGACGACAGATCCCTCGCGCGCGGCGACGCTCTCCGCCGCCCTGCGCGCGGTCGAGGCCGAGCGCGCGGTGGACGTGTTCGCGCGAAGTAAAGAGGAGGCGTCGGCGTCGACGTCGGGCGTCTTGGAACCCGTCAAGGCGGATTTCGAGATCGTCCCGGGGAGCGACGACGCCGAGCGATGGCGAGCGATCGGGACGTCGGTCGTGCGAGAGGGGAAACTCGCGGTGGTGCTCCTGGCGGGAGGCCAGGGGACGCGATTGGGGTCGAGTAATCCGAAGGGGATGTACGACATCGGTCTGCCGAGCGGGAAATCGTTATTCGAGTTGCAGGGCGCGCGTCTGGCGAAACTCGGCGAGCTGGCGGGGGCGAAGCCTCCCGTGTGGTACGTCATGACGTCGCCGTTCACGCACGACGCGACGGTGGCATTTTTTAAATCGCACGAGTATTTCGGTCTCGACGCCCGAGATGTGATTTTTTTCAAGCAAGGGACGCTGCCGTGCTTCACCGAGGATGGGGAAATCATCTTGAAGAGTTTCGACGAGGTGTCCGAGGCGCCGGACGGAAACGGTGGTATTTACGCCGCGTTGGCGCGCGAGGGCGTTATCGCCGACATGAGGAGGCGTAAAATTGAACACGTGTACGCGTATTGCGTCGATAACGCGCTCGTACAAGTGGGTGATCCCACCTTTGTCGGATGTTGCGTGGAGCAAAAGTGCGAGGCGGGCGCCAAGGTGATCGCCAAGGCGTACCCGACCGAACCCGTGGGCGTGTTCGCGACTCGACTCAATGAGACGACGGGTAAGAAAGAGTATCACGTCGTCGAGTACAGCGAGATTCCCGAGTCTCTCGCCACGGCCAAGGATAAGAAAACGGGCGAACTCAAGTTTAACGCCGCCAACATCGCGTTGCACTACTACTCGTTCGACTTTTTATCCAGGTGTTGTCTGGACATCAAGCTCCCGCATCACATCGCGAGAAAAAAGATTCCCTACTTGGACGTCGACACGGGCGAAACCGTTTCGCCGACCGCGCCGAACGGGATCAAACTCGAAGCCTTCATCTTTGACACGTACAAGTACGCCGACTCGGTCTGCGTCGTCCAGGGCGACCGCGAGCGAGACTTTGCCCCGGTGAAAAACGCCGAAGGCGCCGGAAAAGACTCTCCAGACACCGCGAGAGACCTCATCTTACGACTTCACGCGCGTTGGATCACCGACGCCGGCGGCAAGGTGGCGCGAGACCCGAAATCTGGTCGCCGAGATCCGCCGCGCTGCGAAATCCTCCCGAGCGTCTCCTACGCCGGCGAAAACGTCCCCGCCGAAGCCGACGTCCCATCGCGCGCGTGCGTCGCCGTCGTCGAGGATTTCCATAGAAAGTAAGCGACGATGTAATCGTCACGAACACACGCGCACGTCGTTCGCGCTCGCGCGACGCCCCGATCGTCCCGGTCGCGCTCCCGTCCCGTACGCGCGACGCGATGCGACGATTCATGACTCGACCCGCTCGACCCACTCCACATCCTCCTCTGCGAAGAGGAGCCCCTTTTCGACACGCCAGGCTCGCGCGCGCGAGCGTGCGGCGTCGACCGGGCGACGGGACGACGCGAGAGCGAGAGCGAGGACGAGGCGCCGACTCCACCGCCGACTCCACCGCCGACTCCACCGCGGCGCGCGCGAGAACGCGCGGGACGCGCGCGCGAGAACGCGCCCGGGGCGGGGCGGCGGTCGGTCGAGGACGTCGACGCACGCTCGCCGACGACCGCGGTCGTCGCGGAGAGAGGGGCGAGAGGGGACATGTCGTCCTCTGACGTCGCGCACGACGCGCGCGGGGCGGAGACGATGGAGCTGTGCCCGCTGTGTTGCAACGAGATGGATGCGACGGATCGAAGGTTCAGGCCGTGTCGATGCGGGTATCAGATCTGCGCGTGGTGTTGGCATCAATTGATGGAACTGGCGAGTAAAGACGATGCGAAAGGGAAGTGCCCCGCGTGTCGCACCGAGTACGACGAGGAGGCGATCACGTTCGATGAGGTGCCGGAGGAGGAGCTGGCGGCGCAAAAGCAGAAGAAGCGAGAGGCGAGGGCCGCGGGGACGCGAGAGGGCGGCGTCGGAGGCGCGGTGAGCGGTAAAGCGGGCGGTGGGTCGAGCGCGAGCTCTAGAAAACATTTACAGAACGTGCGAGTGATACAGCGAAATTTGGTGTACGTCGTCGGATTGAGTTCGAGGTGTTGTAAGGAGGAGGTGTTGCGAAAGAATGATTTTTTCGGCAAGTATGGGAAGATTCTCAAACTTCAGGTGTCGGTCAATCGTAACGGAAGTTCCACGTACGCGGGTAGGGATGCGGAAAATACGGGGAGCGCGTACGTGACGTTTTACGAGGAGGGTGACGCGATGCAGTGCATTCAACACGTGGATGGGACTCCGTTGGACGGTAGGATTTTGAGGGCGTGCTTCGGAACGACAAAGTATTGCAACGCGTTCCTCAAGTATCAACCGTGCAACAATCCGGATTGCTTGTATTTACACGACATAGGGCGAGATAACGATTCTTTCACCAAGGAGGAGATGCTGGCGCACTACGGTTCCAAGGGTCAAGGGACCAAGCATCAGAGTTTTCAAGAGGCGACGAGAGCCGCGTCAGGGACGTTGACGACGGAGCGAGCCCCAACCTTGGAGCGAACTTCTAGCTTAAGTTCTATTCCGGCGCCGTTGACGGCGGCCATACGCGTACCTCCTCCGAGGATGTCGACGCCGCCGCCGCCGTCGGGACCGCCACCGCCGAATGCCATCGGCGTCGGCGTGCCGGTGGCGAGCGCCTGGCCGAGTCTAGGGAGCGACGGTGGCAAAGCCGCACCGGCGGCGGCGGCGGCGCCTCCGCCGCCGTCTGGACCGCCGCCGCCGATGCGCGCGCCGTTGCCGTCGGTACCTCCGCCGGAGACGGCCACACAGGCGGTGAAGCCGTCCATTCCGGCGCCGCGCGTGCCGACGCCGAGAACCGCCGGGGTGTGCCCGGTGCGGCCCGGCGCGGGAGGTTGGGGACAGGCGGCGAACGTGAGCTCGTTGGGCGTTTTCGGAGGTCCAACCTCGGGATCCGGCTCGAAGGCGAGCGCGCCGAGCAGCGCGTCCAATTCCGGGTCGCCGTCTGCCGCGCCGAAGACGAAGAATGGTTTCGCGTTGCCGCAGCCGCGTAAGATTGCGGGCGTTACGGTGCCCGCTCATCCCGCACCGCAATCCACGGTGCCGGTGAGCGTGGAGACCGTGCAGGCGGCGGCGGTCTCGGTGGGTGATTCTTTCCCCGACGCACTCTTCACGGATGCTTTCAATTCGAGCCTCGATTTCGATCCAAGCGCCGTTCTTCGCGAGCACGCCGGCGCGTCGCAACCGGCGTCGCCGGCGGAGCAACCGCGCGCTTCTCGATTCGGTTTCGCGCTTGAAGCCCAATCTCCGGGTCAGTGCCCGGTTCCACACGGTGCGACGGGTCTCCAGGAGGGAGAGTCACTTCTTCGTACGCTGTTACCGGGCGCGAATGTGCGCGTCGCGAGTCAGCAAAGTCCGAACGGGGACGTCAAGACGAACGGGTCGCTTCCCGCGCCTCGCCGCGGGCCCCCGCCGGGTTTCGGTAAGTAAGAGAATCACCATGTTGAATTATCATGTGGAACAAAAGGAAACAGAGCATTGTATATTCGTTGCATTGTTGTGTAGGTCAAGAACAAAACAGAGCGTTGATACAAAGGAAAACGTAAAGCGCGGGTCGGCGAGCGAGCGAGCGTCGCGCTTTTATTTGTAATTAAGCATCATCAATATCACACACACGTTGTTCTAGGTTTAGCCGACGAAGGCTGATGTCTTCAGGAGCAATGGCTTCGCCGACGCTAAGTCCTCGAGCGACGTTTCCAACTTTTTGTTCACGCGACTGAGGAACTCCTTGGCGCTCTTTGCTCTCTTCACCTCCTCCGTTCTGACCACATCACCCTCTAAAACGATACGCATATCACCGCAATACGTGCTCTCACCGTCCAACGCGCTCGCACCTCCGCGCCACTCCTTCACCGTGTAACCCTCTTCGAACGCCTTGAAGCTCGCCTTCAAATCGTCCACGGACACCTCGAGGAGGGCTGCGAGCTTATCCACCTTGATGGAGGCGTACATTTCAAAGTATCCCCGAAGCTTCGGAATGATGGCGTGCGCCGCGACCACCTCGAGGAAAGCCGTGTACTGCGCGGTGTATGCGCTCTGGTTATCGCCGTCTCCGATGAATTTGGGGCAGCAGTACGAGAAAAGCTCGTCGAAAACCGCAACGCTTCCCTCCGCCATGCGGTTCATCTTGGCGCTATACTTTTGGTGCAAGCCCAACGAAACGGATTCATCCACCGAGTGCTGTTGTCCCGGGACGAGCGCCATGATGATGGCCGTCAACGCGTACATTTGATCTTGTCTCTTCAGCAAGAGCGGCAACGCGTGGGGGCGCGCGGCGCCAAACTTGAGACGGTCGATGTATTGAATGCCCTCGTTCAAGTGACGGATGGCGTCCGTGTATCGACCGAGCATGAAGTAAGAGAACCCGGCGTGGTACGCCGTCGTGACGTACGCACCCGAAATCTTCTTGAACAAGCCATCCTTGTCCAAATCGATGGCGTCGAGCGCCGCGAGAGCGTCTTCGTACTCGCCCGCGAGCACGTGCAAGCGGCAGAGACCGATTTGAGCGCAATAACCGAGCGTCGGCAAGACGTTGCTTGACGTCGCAGAGTACCCCTCGTTCGCCGCGAAGGAAATTTCACCCGCGCGCTCGCGCGCGAGCACCTGCACGATGCCGCTCTTCTCCACCAACAATTTCAACAGACTCACCACGCCGGCTTGATTCCAAACCTTGGCGTCGAGTGCCTTGATCGCGCTCACCTCCTCCGGCGTGCGCTTCGGGCTTCCCTTGAACTGCGCGAACGATTGGTATTGGTACACGAATTCGTCCACCATGTCGTACAACCACAGGTTGGGCAACTGCATGTTCGCCTCTCCCGTCGCTAACGCCTCGAAGAGCGCCGCGTAGTTTTCCCACGCCCCCCGTCGTTCCTCCGCCGTCGGCGTCGTCGCCTGATGCAAGTGTCGATAGTACATCTCTCCATATAGCATTTTAAACGTCGCATCACCGTTCGCGTGCGCGCTCACCTCCTCCGGCGTCGGCCACGCGCTTCGCTTGAAGAAGCGTTCGCCGATCGCCGGAAACGACCGCTCGTACATGGTGAGCGTCTCGTACACTGTTCATTCGATTCGACGCACATCGCGCGAAACTATCGTCAGTCCATCGTCCCACACATCTTCTCGTCACCCGTCGCGCGCCTCGCGCGTCCTCTCTCGCCTCCGTCCTCGCACAGCCTCCCTCGCGTCTCGCTCGTGACACAAAACCTCAGCCGCATCCCTCGAGATCCCACGTCGCGTTCCCTCATCGTTCGATCGATCGCGCACCATTCTTCTCGCGCACGTGTCTGTACAGGTACGTGACGAACTGTTTCACGCTCTCGCGCGCGCTCGCGCTCGCCATGTCGCTCGTCGACGCGTCGCTCGGTGACGTCCCGAGGACGATTTTTTCTCATTTTCGACGTCAAGGCCGAGGGTCACCCACATCCCGCCGCCGGTCCGTTTCTTGAGTCCTGACTCGTCGTGAGTCCCTCTGTGTCCCCGACCGGGCGAAAAGGCGATTGCTCGGAGACGACACACGGGGACGCGACGCGCGGGAGACGAGCGTCGGACGGGGACGACCGCGATGCGGCGGGCGAATAAAACCTTTGTCAAGACCGCCAAACGCGGTCGCGGCGTGCAAAAAGTGCGTCGCGAGCGGTACCTGCGCGACGACGTGTACGTCGGTTACGACCACGAGGCGGTGGAGGCGCGGTATCGAGGACCGCCGTCGGCGACGTCGAATCGATTGCGACCGACGGGACGAGGGGAGAAAAATGAGCGCACGATCGTGTTGATCGATTCCAACGTCGCGTTGCATCAGATGGACGCCCTGGCGGATGCGAGGGTGACGGACGTGGTGGTGTGCGCGACGGTGATGGAGGAGACGCGGCGGCGGAGCGCGACGAGTTACGAGCGATTGCGAGCGCTGTGTAAGGATGCGTCGAAGAGGTTTTACGTGTTTAGTAATGAAAATCACGCGGAGACGTACGCGGAGGAGGTGGCGGGGGAGAGCGCGAACGATAGGAACGATAGGGCGATTCGCCTCGCGGCGGCGTTTTATAGACGCGTCGTTCCGCCGACGGCGTGCGAACGGGTGGCGTTGGTGACGAACGATCGCGGGAACGCGAGAAAAGCGACAGAGGAGGGAATAGATGTGATGAGCGTGGCGGAATGGATCGGATCGATCTCGAACGAGGCGAGTTTGATGGATTTGGTCGTGCCCGGCGGCGGCGCGGAGATTCCAGACGAACGCGCGTCCAAACGAACCAAGGGCGGCGCGTCGTCGTCGACGGCGAGCGGTGTGTTCACCGAGTATCTCGACGCCAACGCGGTGAAAGATGGATTGGCGACGGGTAAGTTCATCAAAGGTGGGCTTCGCACGTCTCGGTATAACCCGTTCGAGGCGCACGTGTTGAACGAGGCGACGGGGGACTCCGTGTTGTTGAGCGGACGCGCGGCGATGAATCGAGCCATCGACGGCGATTTAGTCGCGGTGGAGATTCTTCCGGAATCGGAGTGGTTGCGCCCGGGATCGAAGATTGTGTCGGAGACGGTGACGGAGGAGCACGACGAAGAGACGGAGTCTTCCAAGAGTGCGGACGGTCCCGGCGGTTTGGCGCCTCAGACGGCGGAGGAGACGGACGCCACCGCGGCATCCGGCGTCGTTCCCACCGGTAAAGTCGTCGGGGTCATTCGTCGAAACTGGCGCGAGCGTGGATACGCGGCGTCGATCGACATGGGCAAAGACGGCGCCGGTCCCAAGGCTGCGAGCGGCGGATTCGCCTCGCGCGTGTTGTGCGTTCCCAGCGACAGGCGGTTTCCGAAGATTCGCATTCAGACGCGACAGCTCGAGGGCTTACTCGATCAGCGCATAGTCGTCGTCATCGACGATTGGCCCGTCGACAGCATGTATCCGGAGGGACACTACGTGAAATCGCTCGGGTTGATCGGGAGCGTCGACGCCGAGACGCAGGCGCTGTTGTTGGAGAACGACGTCGACGATCGACCCTTCGCGCCCGCTGTGTACGCGTGCGTGCCCGCGCTTCCGTGGAAAGTCACCGAGGATCACCTTCGAGAGCCCGGACGCGAAGATCTGCGCGAGCTGTTGGTGTGTAGCGTCGATCCACCCGGGTGCAAGGACATCGACGACGCGCTGAGCGCGCGGGAACTCGACGACGGTAGAATTGAAGTCGGCGTTCACATCGCCGACGTGACGTCGTTTTTGTTTCCGGACACCGCCATGGACGAAGAGGCGGCGCGTCGGGGCACGACGACGTACTTAGTGCAGAGAAGATTAGACATGCTCCCGAGCGCGCTCACGACCGACATATGTTCCTTGGTCGGTGGACAGGAGCGCTTGGCGTTTTCGGCGTTTTGGATTGTCGACAAATCCACAATGTTACCGGATGAAAACGTCAAGCCGCGTTTCACGAAGAGCGTCATCAAGAGCGCGGCGGCGATGACGTATGAGCAAGCGCAAACGATGATAGATGACCCAACGAAGACGGATGAATTAGCCCTAAGTCTGAGACGTTTGCGAGACATTGCCAGAAAGTTGCGCAAACGGCGCATGGACAACGGAGCGTTGACGCTCGCGTCGCCCGAGGTGCGTTTCGAGATGGACCAACAATCGAGCGATCCGCTCGACGTGGGCATGTACGTCACTCGTGAGACGAATCAAATGGTCGAAGAGATGATGTTGCTCGCCAACGTCAGCACCGCCGAGCGCATCCTCGAGGCGTATCCCGCCGCGGCGATGTTGAGACGGCATCCCATTCCAGAGCAGAAAATGTTTGAACCCTTGCTCAAAGCGGCTAAGGCGTGCGGCGTCGAGATTGACTCGCAATCGAACCGCACGTTGGCCACGAGTCTCGACGCTGCCGTTCGTCCAGAAGACGCCTATTTCAACACGCTGTTGCGCCTGCAGGCGACGCGGTGCATGTCTCAAGCCGTGTATTGCAGCTCTGGCCAATACGCCGGTCCCGAGCGCATGCACTACGGTTTGGCGATGCCCCTGTACACGCATTTTACCTCACCCATTCGTCGATACGCCGATGTCATCGTGCACAGACTCTTGAGCGCGGCGATCGGCTTGTGCCCGCGACACAAATCTCTCGAAGATTCCGATCGAGTCAAGTCCATCGCCGACGTGTGCAACGTTCGCCATCGCAATTCTCAGCAAGCCGGTCGAGCGTCGGTGGAGCTTCACACGTTGGTCTTTTTTCGAAAGCGTAAGATTATCGCCGAGGCGCGCGTCTTCAAGGTTCGAGCGAACGGTTTAGTCGTTTTCGTTCCTAAATTTGGCATAGAGGGACCCGTTTTATTCGCCGCAGACGCGGGCGCGACGACGCTCGACGAAGACGCGATGACGGTGTCTCACCGCGGGAAATCGTACAAGGTGTTCGACAGACTCACGGTGCAGGTGGAGGTGGAACAACTTCCCGCGCATAGAAGTCGTCTCCTCATCAGCGTCGTTCCCGACGACACGCCCGTCGGGGAGGTCAAGTAGACTGTAAACGTAAACTGTAACTGCGATTAAAAACAAAATAAACTACTACGGCGACGGCTACGGCGCTCGAACGACTAGCTAAAAAACGGCGCCCCGCACGAGCACGTGCGACGATTCCCCTGACACACGCCCTCGAACGAGGGAAACCTCTTGGCGAAACTGGGTTCCGGCGTCACGGCGAGTAATTTCGCGCGCGCCGCCGCGAGCTCCTCCGGCGAGTGTTTGACGCGTTCGTACAAGAGCCACGCCCGCGAGCTCTTCACGCAGTCGCCGACGGCGTCGTGGGCATCCTCCACCGACGTCCCCAACAGCGTGCGCACGAGATGATCCTGCGAAAACACGCTCCATGACTTGAACCTATCGTTCCACACCCGCCATATCCCCGCTAAATCGATCAAATCGCCGTAATCCGTCCCGCGCTCGAGTCGCAACCAATCCTGCACATCCTTGAGCACGCCCTGTCCCACGACGACGTGCGCGGGCGAGAGCGCCGCGCGCACCATGCCCAACGCCTCGTCAAAACTCACCCCGCGCTCGTCGAGCAGCGCCTCCGTGATTCCCGTGAGCGGGGTGAGATAACTCGTCACCGGAAGCGTCGGCTTGACGTACACGTTGAGCACGACGCGCTCGGTGCGAGCGTCGACGATGGCGATCTGGGCGACGGCGCGATCGTTGTGCGTCGTGCCGGTGGCGACGCACTCGACGTCTATGGCGACGACGGGGGTTTCGTCGGGAGGGGACGGGGCGATCGCGTCTCGAGACGCCATGACGGTCTGTCGGTCGAGAAGTGGGGTGAAGACGAAGGAGACGGACGGAGACGCGCCGCGCCGTTCGCGTGTTCGTTTCAACTAAAATCACAATGGTTGGTATTCTACGTGTGTGAATGTGTTGTTTTGATTGATTGATGGTGTCGTTCGGTGTTGGTCTGTCTGTATGTTTCGCCTCGTCATTCTTCGCCTCGCGAACGCTTGGGCTTGTCGGAGGATTTGCGCGCGGCGCACGACGCCGAATCAAACGCCCGGTTGGGGTACTTGGGCGCGGTCGGGAGATCGAAATCCGTCTGTTCGGCGTTTTCAATCATGCGCAAGACTCTGTTGATGCCTGCGTCGAGCTGCGCGTCCGAACCTTCAAAGGTGGAGACTGGTAAATTGGAGACGCGCGCGTCCGGGGTGACGCCCTTTTGTTCGATGGCCCAGTCATCCTTGAGGTACGGTCCGTAGGAGGGAATGGTGAAACCCGAACCGTCCACGAGTCGAAGCTCGGGATGACCGCTGTACCCGATGGCGCCGCCCCACGTGCGCTCGCCGATCACCGGACCGATGCCCAACTGTTGGATGCCGAGGGCGAACATCTCCGCGTCGCTGCTCGTCTGTTCGTCGATGAGCACCACCACCTTGCCTCTAAACGCGTACTGCATGGTGGTGTCGCCGGGGCCGCTGCGCTCGGTGTCGAACATCCACGCGACGCGTCGAAGTCGCTCCAATAACCACGTGTCTATGTTGCCACCGGCGTTTTTGCGCACGTCGATGATCAAGCCACTCTTGCGTACGTTTGGGTAAAATTGTGCCGCAAAATCATCAAACGAGTTGCTCGAGCCTTTTCCCATTTGCTCCATGTCTTCCAAATAGACGTACGCAACCTTGTCGTTGGTTCTGTTCTTGACGTATTCGCGTCTCTGAACGACAACGTCGGCGGCTTGGAGCATCTCGCAATCCTTCAGAGTCAGAGGAGTGACGACGATCAATTCCGTCGCCTTCTGTTCGGGCTTGAGGCGTTTGAGCATGGCTTGAGCCAAACTCGCATCGATGGTTCCAGAAGCCATGCCGAGATCGACAGCCTCAGTGTTGAGCGCGCCGAAGGCGCCCGTGTCGTCGTCGTCGTTGAGGAGCGACATCTTCTTGCTGTGCTTGCGAACCAACTTGGCGACGTGTTGATCTAAAATCGGTTTCGACTGCGTCGCGTCGTTCGCGTTCGCCGTCCCGAGCGACGCCTCGCTCATTCCAAAGCCACCACCCATCATTTGTTGCATCTGACGAAGCTCTTTGAGCTTTTCCAAATCCTCTTCGTCGCGTTTTTCTTCCGGCGACCGCGGCGCCTTGACGACCTCAAGTAAGACTTGCATGCCAGCCTTGCCGCGAAGCAGTTGAGAGAGCGGCAACGACGTCGAGTTGACGAGGACGCCGTCAATCTTCGTGATGACGTCCCCGGGAAGCAAATGCACGTGCGAATTGACGGAGGTTTGACTCAGTGGTGAGTTCGGGGCGTCCAGAATGCCCGAGCTGTCGTGAATGTACGAAATCTTCAACCCCTCGGGAACCGTTTTGAAGTCGGCGCCCAGGCAGGCGGACGGCGTTCCGAGCGGCAACACCGGATCCTCCGACTTGACTTGCACGAAGACGTGTAACGCGGAGAGTTCGCCGAACGCTTGCGACAAGATATCCTTGAGTTCGCTCTTGGACGAAATTTTGTACACCAACGGTCGGTACCTGTCGGTGACGGATTTCCAATCGACTCCGTGCAAGTTGGGATCGTAAAAGGCGTCTCGCATGTTGCGCATTGCCTCTTCGTACATTTGCAACCACTCCTCGCGAGGATTCACCGTCACGCTGAATGTGTCGGGTAACTTCCAAAGTTGCGCTCCCGAGAGTACCTGCTCTTGCCCGATTCCAGGTTGAAGCGCGCTCTTGGACGACAGGAGCGCCACCCCTTGCTCGGTGACGAGGGTGAAGATTTGCATGTCGCCGCTCACGACAACACCCCTGGGATTGGGATACAGGGGCACGATTTTCCGAGTGTACATGCTGTACGCGGCGACGACGACTTGATCATAGTCGATGATTTTGAAGAGCACGCCGCTGCCGTCTCCAATCAAATCAAAACCGATGTAGCGCGCGTCGGGGAGTTCCGGAACCAGTTGAGCGCGTTGCTCGATGCGGTGCATCGAAATAACCGTCGGCAGCACTCTGCCAAACTGCGCGTCGAAGACGCTCCCTTCAGCGTTCAACTCATCGCCGATGAAGAACGGACACGTCATCCCGGAGCGAAGCGGCACGCACATCAATCGCGACGTTCCGTCAAACGTGGGCTCGGCGCCGCGGCTTCCATACGGCGAATTCGCCGAAGACGCGATTCGTTGATCGCTCAAGTAGTACAAGTACAAGCCATCCGGCGAGAATTTCGGGCTGTGTGCGTTGTAACTTGGCGTCGTGATTCTCAGCGTTTCACCCGAGGTGACGTTTAAAACGTTGATCGATGTGAAATCGTTGTCCTCATCCTTCGCAAAGGCAATGAAATGGCTGTCCGGACTCCAAGAGAAATCGTACACGCCCTCCGGACGGAATCCAGTCAACATGGTCTCGACTTGCGCCAATCCATTGATGTGCGCAAACGCGGGACCCTTGCCCGCCTTCTCTTGTTGAAGCCCGATCGAGGCGAGGTGACGGAAGCTGCGACGGTGCTCGACTCGCGCCGCCGTGCGCGCCGCGGCGCGCGCCTGTCGCCGACGCTCAGCTCGACGCTCGCCACTCAGCGCGTCATCCGTACCCAACTTGGGCGCCTCGTCTTTCATCGTTTCAAACTTACGCACACCCTTAACGCCGCCTTTCGCCTGAATATTCTTGTCCCGTTTCGCCAGCCTTGCCGACACTTGAGTCGGGATGGTGGTGCGGTACTTGTCCGTGTTCACCGCCGTCTCGGTCAAGTTGACGAGCTTCATGTTACCATTCGTATCCGCGAGAAGAAGCGCTGAATTATCCGGAGAGATGGAACTGTACTCCATGGCACCCTTGATTTTACCTCCCGTCGTGATTTGCGTCTCTTTCCAATGTCCACCTTCGCGCTGACGCTCGAACAAGACGTACTCGTACTCGCCAGACGCGTCAGAGAGCGCCAATAATTTCGGTTGGCCATCGCGACTGCCATCGCGGACGAACTGCACGTGCTTGTAACGCACAGCACCGTTGTACGCGGATACTTTCTCAACGCGCGCGCCTAAAAACGGCACGAGCGACGAGTAGTAGATTTGACCGCGAATGATAAAGCCGGCAAACGCGCCGTCATGTGTCAACACAAACTCGCTGATGCTCGCGTAAGGATCTGGAATCTCGGTCGGCATCGTCTTTCGGAATTCGCTCACGAGTTCAAAATTGAGAGCCACCTCTCTTCGCAGGGTGAGAGCACCGTCGGCGAACAGAATTCGACGCTGGTACAATCCGCCGCCTCGTCGGTACGTGACGGCTTCTTGATCGATGGTGAACTCTTTGATGTCAAACAAACACTCGTCCGTGAGCTGCGTCTGCGCCGAACCATCCGTCTTCATAGACCAGATGTTGGCCACGCCCGTCTTGTCGCTGATGAAGAAGATGTAATCCTTGAGACTCGGCAGTCTCGACACCGACGGACTCCACGCGCCTCTCAGTCCCCAGCCATCCTGCGGCGTGAGCTCCGACGCTTCACGATCCTTCTTACACCATCGCCAAATTCGCGATTGTTCACCCCCCTCGTATCTCTTCGTGGCGCTCGTTTGGCGAAGCGGCACGAAGACGTAACAGCCCATCCCGTCTTTCGTCGCCTCGGTCGCTCTGTCGAACGGCAGCGGCGCCGCCGTCTTCGTGTCCGGATTCACGCGTACCAATTGCGGATTATTCGTGCGCGAAAAAGCGGTGGAAATTATCAAGAGTTCATTTTTCGCCGGCCAACCGGCGAGATCTTGAGCCTCTCCGCCGAAGGTGATTTGCTCGGCGACGCCTCCCCTCGTCGGCGTGACGAAGACATCGTACCCGTCGTACGTCAGCGCGAGAAACGCGACGTAGTCACCCTTCGGAGAGAGCACCGGAATACCTTCACGACTGTACGTCGACGACAATCGCGACGCCGTGCCGCCTTGCACCGGCGCGATCCAAATGTTCGACTCACTGACAAAGGCGAGCTTGCCGTTGGCGCTCGTCGGAAATCTATAGTACCCCATCGAGTTCTCATCCTCACTCTCCGATTCGATGAGTTTTTCACGCGTCTTTTCTAGATTCACTTTCACTCCCTCGATGATCGGCCGCTCCGGTGGCTTTTGCGCCAAAAGTTCGTCGTACGCGGCGTCGTCCTCCTCGTACGGGTCGACGCTCGCCGCCGATCCCTCCGTCGCGTTCTTCCTGCCTCGCGACGGCGCAACGGCTGTCGCGTTCCGCTTTCGCGGCATTGGCGCGGCTGTCTTATTAGCCGGCGCACCCAGACTCGGCGGATGCGTCGGCGCTCGACGCAACGCTCTGCTCGTCGCCGTCTCTCCACGAATTCTGTCCCGCTCGTACTGCGACAATCCGAGCGCCGGCGTCGCCTCCACGCGCGCCTTCGCCGCCGCCGCCTCCACACGCGCCTCCACCAAATCTCTCGCCGCCATCGTCCGACTCGAGGTCGTTCCCGTGGCCACGCCCGCCGCGAACGCGCACGCCACCAACGCCACCGCTCGCGCCGCGCGCCACGCGCTCGCGCCGCGCGTCCTCGCGTCGCCTCCTCGCGTCGCCTCCTCGAACGACGCGCCGTCACCCTCACCCAAACCGCTCGCACCGTCGCCTCGCCACGGCATCAACGCCGCGCGCTCCGCGTCTCGCGCGACGTCGAGTCCGAGCCCGCGCCCCGGTCGCGCGTCCGACGTCGCCGTCGTCGCGCGCGCTGGCGCCATCGTTCGACCCATCGTCCCGTGCGTCCCGTACGCCGACACCGACGCCGACGATCGCGCCCGCGCGTCGCCACCGCGCGCGTCCGCGTCCATATCGCGTCCAACGATCGTCGCGTCGGCGCGACGGAGCGACCGAGCGACGCCGCGTCGACCGACGCGCGATCGAATGCCGCGCGGAGGATGGTGTTGGCGCGCGTCGCGCGGTCGGATTCGGTTAACGTTTTTGTATGGGTACCTTTGGGCCATGTTACGAGATTTCATGCGTACTGTGAGTCTCTTTTGTACGAATACAGTAAACCCTA